>Ga0182004_10001982_pt1 | contig 15624 bp, 11 predicted proteins | sample Sormic07211540_1_FD_120479 | JGI IMG/M metagenome (GOLD analysis project Ga0182004, IMG submission 120479) | Endophyte microbial communities from Sorghum bicolor roots, Mead, Nebraska, USA - 072115-40_1 MetaG | ecosystem: Host-associated > Plants > Roots > Unclassified | place: USA: Nebraska...
AAGAAGCAAGGATATGTGGGAGTGTCCGGTGGGCCTATTCGGTTGAGATTAAAGCCAGCGGCTGTAGCCTTATTAATTATTATGGAAATACTTAAAAGAAAACATGCGGTATTTGAGGGAGACGCCCATAGACTCCATTGACGCCCAAACACCTCTCCCCCTCTCCCCCAATCTTTCTCTCTCTCTCTCTCTCCGGTGAGCACCTCATTCTGCCGCGCCCTACCACTCCACCATGCCCGTGGAGATGGTGGATTCAGCGGCGACGGCGGCGGATCTGCGCAAGGTAGGCCTTCTTCTCCTCTCCTCCACTGTACTCTCTCAACTGCTTTTTCCTGTATCAGTGAGCTAGGATTTCGACGAGCTCTCTCTATCACCTTTTCCAACTCTGATGGGCTATAGAATGGCCGACCAGGGGGAGGCAGTTAGGCCAAGTGATGGGGATGATCGATGGGCGGTTTAGGAGGCTGGCAGTGGGAGCTAGGGTTTAGCTTGCCGCGACAGGGCGGTGGTGGCGTCGGGGGTGAGGGCGCCATAGTCAGGGAAGAATATGAGTTTTTTGTTCCACTAAAAAATGGTGAGGAGATGTGCATGATGAAAGTCCAAAATCCTGCGCGTGGACACTCTACAAGCGACCTACTTATTATTATTAGTTTGGTCTAAGTATTTTTGAAGTTTGAGGCTAGAACCTTGTTCTATTATCTTATTTTTTCTGAAGGATGCAAATCGTGGCCGTAGCTGCAACGAACACACCTTGTATCGGTAGTTTTTTCTTCTCCAAATACTGAATGTAAATGCTCACACCCACGCATTCAAGCTTTTAATTTGAGCTCTTGTGTCACGTCTGAACCGTTGTGTACTACTTTTAACTAAATCGATTTTTGGGCTTAATAAGCAATACCAAAAGTGACATATGAGAGGCATACCTTCACCTGCTACAGAACTTCATTATGGGCCAACCTGACGTGCCCACGGCCCATACACAGAAACGAGCCCAAAAAAATCCAGAAAAGTGAAGAGGCGAGCGGGCTTGCCGTACCTGGCCCACAGTCATAGAGAATTCGGACCCAAACTGGATGCGCTCCGGTTCCGGTCGTCTCTCTTTCTTTCGGGTCTGCCCACTTCGACTTCGAGTGGTCATAAACCCCCGCCTCCCTTGTGTCATCCCCATCCGCCTCGACCTCGCGGCCGCAACAGCGAAACCCTAGCCTCGACCTCTATCTCCTCCGGCCACAGCTGTTCAGGTAGGAATCTCCTTTCCTCTTGGTTCCTCGGGTGGTTCATGCCCCGCGCCTCCGCTGCTTTCTGGATTTGTTTTGATTTTGAACCGTCTCTTGTGGGGGTGCTGTGTCGGGTTGCGGAGATGCGGACGCGGACGCGGTGGGGGCTAGTTTGCTGATTGATTCTTTCTTTGTTGGTAGGTCAGCGGTGAAGGATGAGCAGGCGCTGGAGCCGCACGATCTACGTCGGCAACCTCCCCGGCGACATCCGGGAGAGGGAGGTGGAGGATCTGTTCTACAAGGTGGGGAATTTTTTAATTGTTTGATTGATTCCTTGCTACCCTATTAGTCCTACCAAAGAGCGCAACCCGTATTACTGTATTAGGCCGGGCTCGGTTACCCTGTGCTTCTTAGAGTCAGTATCTGATGCCTATACAACTTTCCTAATGCAATAGGATGCGATGCACTGCTATGCTCTTATGGCCATGCCCATAAATCGCAGAAAACTGGTGGCTTGGATAACCTTGTGCTATCAGGGCCCACCTAATTTCACTGCTATATTTGCTTATAGTTGTTGTTTATTTGAAAGGTCACATGATTTTGTACTAATAGTGTTCAAATTTATAAAACTTGTGAACGCAGTATGGTAGAATTGTTGACATTGACCTGAAGGTCCCCCCAAGGCCACCTGGTTATGCTTTTGTTGAGGTAAGATTCACTTGAATGTGTTGAATAACATAGTTATCTTTTCCGCTCAAAGATGATCTTGGTTGGTTGATGACTTAGTCACGAACAGCAAACCTAAGGTAGTTAGCTAATCTTGTAGTTTGAAGATGCTCGTGATGCTGAGGATGCAATTGCTGGGCGGGATGGATACAACTTTGATGGACACCGTCTAAGAGTAAGCTAATCAGTGCTTTGCTAAGCTACATGCTTTTGCTCTCTTTCCCTTCAATCTGTTGATCCAATGCCTACTTTTGTGGTCAGGTGGAGGCTGCTCATGGTGGTAGAGGTAATACTTCCTCGTATGATCGTTCAAGTGGCTTTGGTGGTGGCGGTGGTGGAGCACGTCGTGGTGTGTCGAGACACTCAGAGTATCGTGGTATGGTTTCTATTCATTTTGAACATCAGTGATTGCTTCTCTTCTGTCTGCAACCTTTAACTTGAATCACTGCAAACAGTTCTTGTCACTGGACTGCCTTCTTCTGCATCATGGCAGGATTTAAAGGTCTGTGTCAACTTTTTCCCTCGTGTTCTTCCCTAAGACTGCATCTTTTATCTCATTAACACAAAATATTTTTTTTCCTAGGATCATATGCGGAAGGCTGGTGATGTCTGTTTCTCTGAAGTGTATCGCGAAGGCGGTGGTAAGTAGCATTTTGGGTTAAAAAGCCACAGCCTTTATTACAATTTTAAAATGTTCATCAGAAATCTTTATAAGCACGGGTGCACAAATATATTGGGGGTGCAATTTTTTTTTCAAAAGCAATAAGGTTTGATCCTTTTGCCCCTTTGGTGCTATTTTCATGACAGAACTAACGACACATATCCTCTTACATACTGGGACTACATGAAGTGCCCTGTGTTCAATTTTTTTTTCTCTCTTAGTATTCTCATTTCCCAGAACAGAAAAACTAATAGCTCTTTGATATTATTAGGTATAGATTGATAAAATACTACTCCCTCCATGTTCCTAAAGAAAGTTGTTTTGAGGTTGTCTTAAAGTCAAATATTTTAAACTTTGACTATAAATAAATTCTTTTCGGCCGAGTTTGAAAATATGAAAGTGATATAAGTAGATTCGTCTCGAAATGTAGTTTTATAAAATTATATATTGACTATATTCTATAAATATTTTATAACAAAAAGTAGTGGTCAAAGGTGTTTTTTGTAGACGGTGTCGATGTCCAAAACGACATTCTTTATGGACATGGAGTAATTATTTATAAAAGCTAATTTAGGAACAGTTGAAAAATGCTTGGGATTGCAAGAACGATATTGCCACAAGAAAGTTCAAACTTGCTTGGGTACGTAGTAACCAAATGTACTACAGTAACAATTTTAACATGCTAGCACCATGTGAATGGATCAAATGTATTGGGACAATAAATAAATCTCATAGCCATTAATGAAGTAATGTGCCTGCCATACTTAATCCCTGTGGTTCAAGCAGATCGAGAACTGAATTCTTGAGTTAAAGGATATTGCATTCGAAATTTGCAAATGGACCTATTTAGTTGGTCACATCTGTAAGCTGCACATACTTTATAGGGACATTCATCGCACATTCTATATTCTCAATCCCAATAAAAGACCATCTGCCTCCTATAGCTATGACAAGTTCAGTCATGATTTATATGACAAAAAAATCCATTCATCAATAGTCTCTCTCCCCTTGATTTGGAATATGGACAGCCATTTTGATGACTTCTTATCAATTCTTGCAAAGAGCACCTACTTAGCCTTCCCATATCTAGGATTGGGCGCATATAAATGCTTCATAACATAATACTACCATCTCTTATTATTTATGGTGAAGGTTTATTTCATTTGGTTGCTTGTTTTTCAACCTTATTTTCTTCAAGGAATGTGATGTAAAGCTGTCTTTGTTCATACAGTTATTTTCTTTGGCAAATTCGTATCATATATTTCTATTTTGTTACAGGCACCGTAGGAATTGTGGACTACACAAATTATGATGATATGAAATATGCTGTAAGTCCATAATACATTTCCCTTCTGTCTTGTGGCATTGGCTGGTCAATTTGTGTTAATCATTTCATTCTATAGTTTTTTCCCTGTGGATCTACTGTTTGACCTTCTACAATACTTGATCTTTGATTGTTTCCGTATCTGTCACCATTAGTTCGATCTCTTCTACGATAGCCATAAAAATGTGCTCTTAATGCTTTGAACTATCCTCTTGGCATTGACAATCCATTGCAGATAAAGAAGCTGGATGATACTGAATTCAGGAACGCCTTTGGGCGAGCCTATATAAGGGTAAGCATTGCATCCTGTTACTGGTTTAGTCCTGGGGATCACTTGTGTAGTTTGTTGTTAAGTATGCACCTTATTATTCTTTACAGGTGAAGGAATATGATGGCAAACGTGGTCGCTCCTACTCACGTAGCCGAAGCCCAAGCCGTAGCTACAGTAAAAGCAGGAGCCCGAGGTATGCTGCTGTACTGTGATGTCAGGTAACCTTGTTGATAACTAATAACTAATACTGAATATGCTTTGCAGCAAATCACCCAAGACTCGCCGTTCATCATCTAGATCCCGGTCGAGGTCTGTTTCTTCCCGTTCAAGGTCTGCATCAAAAGGACGTTCTCCGTCAAGGTAACATACACTGTTCCAAAGTTTGAGCTTTGAATCCTTATATATGTCAAGTTCTTTTCTACTGTTTTCTCCAAAGCACAATATATATGCATTAGTAGAATATCTGCACAAATTACAAATATACCTACTTCTGTTTTGTATAATTATTTGTTGCCTACTCTGTTGGCCTTTTTTTCTTTCCAAAGATTGCTTCTGTTTTGTAGTCTAAAACAGTGGTTAACAATCTTGATTAAAGTATCGTCTTTGTTCTGCGACCTTCATTGGTCTCAATATTTGGTATCTAGTCATTCTCTAATAAGCAAATCAGTTAAGTTCAAGTTAACACAGTTACACTCCCAGGCATGTATACAATGATGATGGCTTGCTGTACAGTCTGATTGCTTTGGGGTCCCTTCTCAAGTGCTCGGAGTCTCTAATGAACGATATGAACTGCTTAGTCTGTTCTGTTTTGTTTTTGAAGACTCAATTATCTCGCCCTTTTAACTGGGATTGTGTGGTGATCTGGGGATTGCGCATTAGGATATTGAGGATGGGATTTTCACAATTTGCTACAATTCAGTTGATTTTATAAGGTATGGTTATTAATTGAGAGCTTGTATGGAAAGCTAAAATCGTCCCATTATTTTACCTAATGTCCTGTAACTGATTGACATCAGAGCTTGGGCATAAGCGCATTGTTTGGAATACTGGACATAGGAGCGTTAAAGATTGGTGGTCTGGATTATGGTGGTACAGTGACTAGGAATGTACTTGGAGTTCAATGCTTGGGGAATGAGTTTTCTTCCTACCTCGGGCACACTTCAGATGGTTGCTGTAGTTCGTATATGCACTGTTGACATTATTATACAACATTCTTACAGTTGCATGGAACTGAACACTTCTATTTTCATGAGCTTTTATTGCTTTCGTTCGAAGCGGCGTCATGGCTTTTGGAACCAAGTTGTTAAAGCTGCATTTTGGATATTGAATCAGTTGTTTGTGGAACGTTTTGCAGATCACCAGCAAGATCCAAATCTCCTAATGCTTCTGTAAGTTCCCTTCATCATTTTGATAATAATTTTTTGCTATTTTTGTTGCTTCATTTTATATCTGCTAAAATGTCTATGCAGCCGGCAAATGGTGAAGCAGCAAGCCCCAAGAAGCAGAGCCCAAACAGGAGCCCATCTGGCTCACGCTCTCCTGATGTAAAATGATTCTGCTCTTATTTGCTGTACTTGTTAATATCAAACACAGCTGAACTGACAACAATCTATCAAAATTTGCAGGCGAAACCTGAATAAAATTGCTATGCTATTAAAGGATTGCAGATGGAGTCCAGAGCTCTTCTTTTCTGGACACTTTTCCTCCATGTTGTTCTAGCACCATCTTTGTCTTAGCAACAGTACGAGATTGGATGATATTAACTATCAGTATCAGCTTGTATCGATGGATCCCAACCCCATTTGCTTTTGCTTAATTTTTCTATTGTTAGTGATTGATGAATACATGCTGTGTGGATTTGTGCTATGTTGACTAAATCATGTTCTGGACCTCATACATGTTTTCTTCGTTTCCGTTATTTAGTTTGGTGGTTGCTGCACAATTTTGCACCTTGTGAAACACATACGCTCGTTGGGCAATGATGCTGTCCAATCTTGAGCTTTATTTGATTAGTGAAATAATGCTGTCCTGTCAGTATAGTTAAACAACATTTACTTGCACTTTGGGTCTGTTCTATTCATTCACTGTTGCATAGTTAGTTGCTAGTCCGATTTGCAGTTTGCTCAGTCTCCGGCAGTCGGATGAAAATGAGCTAGTGCAAACTTGATGGGGGTTGTTTGTTACGGTGGGCGTGATTGGTTCCTTGAACATCGTAGCCTGTCTGGTTGCAGTCGTGATCGGTTGGGAAGTAAGGTACGCGTCCCCTCTAGTCCGCACAGCCTACCAGGGCTGTGTTTAGTTACGAAATATTTTGTAAAATTGCTACAGTAGGTGTTTTGTTGGTATGTGACAAATATTGTCCAATCATAGCCTAACTAGGCTTAAAAGATTCGTCTTGTATATTTCGACTAAACTGTGTAATTAGTTTTTATTTTTATCTATATTTAATATTTTATACATGCGTCTAAAAATTTGATATGATAGGGAATCTTGAAAAATTTTGGATTTTGGAGTGGAAGTATTACACAATACCGGCCAGGCCAGACAGTTTGGAGCAGCACTTGTGCACCGGGTGAGACAGGCCCAGGTGCCAGTCCAGGCCTGTTCGTTTCCTGATGAAGCCAGCCGTTTGGGCAGCTGCGGCTATAAGGTTTATTTACGGTGTTAAGTGTTCTCGTAGTCAACTCATATAATGGTGAGCTTATTATTATTACTTCCTCTGTTCACAAAAGAGTTAATTTCTAAAGTTGTCAAAAATTTTAAACTTTGACCAAATTTTTAGGAAAAAATCCTAAAATTTATGGTATCAAATTAATATCATTAAACTTATCATAGAATATATTTTCATATGATGTGTATTTTATGTCATAGATGTTGTTATTCTTTCTATAAAGTTAGTCAAAGTTAAAAAAATTTGACTGACACTGATTCTAAGAATTGATTATTTCGTGCACAGAGGGAGTAATACATGGTCTACTTATCTCTCTCATAAACTTATTTAGTTTTTGTGTCCACTTTTAGCCGGTTTACAACCTGCTATTATACTTGCTCTTAAAAAACTCTTTCATCTTTACTACTTGAGAGAGATGCAGACAATAGTTGTGGTCCCAAGCAACCAAACATCATTGAGATTGTCACTCATCGTCCCAACGCATGCTTGAGGCCTTGTTTAGTCTGAGGTCCAAAAGCTTTTGGGTATCACATCAAATATCATATGAGGGTATAATACAAGGTTTTTAGATACCAATAAAAAACAAATTATAGAATCCATCAGCAAAGAGCGAGACAAATTTATTAAGTCTAATTAATCCATCATTAATATATATGATTATTGTAGAAATTAGTGCCTAATCATGAATTAATTAGACTTAAAAGATTTGTATACACTTTATGCATGTGTCTAAATATTTGATGAGATAGGATAAAAAATTTTAGATAGAAACTAAATAAGGCTTGAATTCTATTTTCTCTCAAGATTCGGATTGCAAGGCCGCCGCTCGTCGCGACATGGATGTACATTGCAAACGTGGAAGTTGGGGGCAGCACGCCATAGTCATTGGCGAAGTCCTATAAAACACTAGCTAGTAGTAGGAGATAGTGTTCTAGTGGGATTTTATGTAGATTTCATTTGCATTTGATATTAATAACATAACATATCAACACATTTAATGTCTTGATTGACTAATTATGAAGAGATAGAAAAAGTTTTATATGGATAAAACCATTGTCACCAACACATAAAAGCTGACGTGGTAGTGTTGAGACTAACCTCTAATAAGAATCCCTTAAAACTAATCACTGATACAGAACTAATAAGAATCCCTTAGTATTTTTTTTATAAATAATCCCTCAGTAATTGAAATTTGCTTCGGACAAGACAAGGAACGAACTCGTGCGATCCCCGCCCATATCCCTGAGGTCTGGGCCCACCTGCAGACTACAGCGTTCCCCTCCTCCCTCCGCTTCAAAGCCGTGCACTGCACCGCACGCCATCGTCACCAAGAGGAAAGCGGCAAGCCTATTCCGTCCCATCTTCCGCCGTCCGGTTCCGCCGAACACGCCGCCAGGTCTCCTTCCGCCAGAGCACGCCACCTCGGATCCCCCTCCCTGCTCACGTGCCCGGCGACTCGGCACCTCCGCCCTCCGCCCTCCACCGACCACCTGCCCCCCACCCCTCCTTGAACGGCGTCGAGTGGGGCATTCATCATCAGGACTGGTTGGTGAGCCCTTGACTCGCTCGGATCGTTCTAATTTGTTCTGATTTTTTCTCTCTCTCGTTTGCTTGGCCGCGAGCAGTCGACTCCGATTCTTCCATCGTAGGGGTTTACTCCCAACTCCAATGCATGCAGTTGGTTAGTTGTGGAGTTCTGGGGTACTAACCTGATCCTTCGACGGTTAGATTCGGCTCGTCTCCTTTGCACAAGATCGTTCTGAGTGTTCGAGTTCACGGATTAGGGCGCCAATTGCCATTACCTTAGAACTAGATAAACTTTGTTGTTGGTTTAACTGAACCCCCATGCCCCACGGTGATGCTGCACCTACCAGTTTGTGTTGATTTTCATGGCATTCTATATTTGGCAATATGGTGTTTACTGAGCATTATGTTGAGGAAGCCTCAGCAGTGACAATTAGTTTTATCCCCACAAAGACCTTGTTTGGATGCACATGTATCCATCTCAATCTATGAGTGTTGGAGCAGATTGGGAGTGGAACTTAGTTTAATTTCCATCCCAATCCACTTCAGCGCACGTAGATTCAGGTGAATGCATGTGCATCCAAACAAGCCTTAAAGATGGATATTCAACTTTTATCATGCAATCTGCATGTAGAATCGGTGTGGAAACCACATGTAGAGCAGTGGGCACTGGGCAGTGGGTGTAGTTTTCTTAGTTAACGGAGTGAAAATTCCCAACCTTCACATCATGAGATGTTTGGCCGTTTCTTATCACAATATCTGCACTTGCAGCAAGAGCAAACACAGATCATATAGAACAAAACACTGAATAAAGAGATCCATAGCCTTAGTTGTTTGGTGTGTCATATGGTTGCTTTTTGCTCCTGTACCTGGAACTCCTTTACTGATTGTAGGTTCTGTTTTTTACTCTTGGTATAACTGGAACATGAGATCCTTCAACAGTCACTCATAAGCCCTTTGTGAATGTTACCATTAATTTGCCTACTACAGTAGAAATACTGTGTTGCTGTTCACTGATGATTTGCCTGTACCATCTTCTATTACATAAATGCAGATTTTTTTGGCTAGTTTTTCTGTAGACATTTATCCAGGAACATTGATAAAATCTTTCAGCCAGAAGGGTTTATTGATTACCTCAGCTGTTGCATCGTTGTATCCGTCAAAGAATCCAACTCCTGCTTATACTGAAAAAGAGCAAACTCATATACTTCATTCTTGCGTTTTTTAATAGAAATGCACATCTACTAACCCATTATTTGAAGAATAAACCATAGTCATTAAAATACGTTAACATATTAGGGAACATGCAGTTATTCGCTGACCTCATTGTGAGTTTCCATAGAAATATAGCATTTCCAACAATTTGTTGGCCATGTATGTTTCAAATCCTATAGGACTACAATATAATAGGACAGACTATCTTGGCTGGAAGAATTGTTCAATCTTATATGCATCTGCTTACCAAAGATTCTAATATGCTGCATTTTTTGTTGTTACACTCTAGAAAATTTTAAAGAAATCTGCTTTTCTATATAGGGAAGGACCAGCATGCTCTACAGAGAAGTGTTGCAGAGCATTAAAAGCAGTTTGGGAAGACTACAGAAATACCAAAAAAGATTGCCCCTTAGCTTCTGAATCCTTCAATCATCTAGCCTGTAAAAGAACAAAACCAGGAGTAGCTAAAGACGACAATCCCAACACTTTGTTGTTATCTTTACTGACAGTATGGCACTGAAAAATGTGATCCGGTTCATTTTGGTGCTGGCCCATGTGATCAGTTGTCTGGCTCGATCAGGGAACGTGTTCTTTCCTGGCTTCGTTTCAACATCAAAGCCATTACCAAGCTGGCCAATTTTGAGTGCAGGAACATCTGTAACTGTGGCTCTTGTTCTGTCGTTGTTTCTAACCTTTGAGCATCTGTGTGCATACCATCAACCTGAGGTACTTTGCTTTCATACCTTGGCTTTCATTTATTAATATTGTCCTAATAAAGATTTTATACTTGTGCAAGATGTTCGACTATTCGCCCTGTTTTCTTATCCATTTCACTTTCTGATTCAGTTAATCACTATGCATATTTCAGGAGCAAAAATTCATGATTGGTCTGATTCTGATGGTTCCAGTATATGCTGTTCAATCAGTAAGTAGATACAGCAACTTTTGCTTTCTAACCCAGCATTTCTGCCAATAAGTTGCCATCACTTCCTAAATTAGTTTAATCTTCATATCAAAATTATGATACTTGGAGAGAATCTGAGTGCTGAATATATTTGGATGGTACAAAAATTCAATCTTGTTATTTTTCATCTTACGTAATTTTTTACAAAGTTGTCTGTTCTCCTTTTGTTTATTGATAGTCATACTATTATGTTATTTGGTCCACCCCTCTTTAGTTTTTTATATATAGTGATATAAGATGAGATCACATTAACGTTTACATACATGTTCAGCTACTGCAACCCTCTTTAAAAATATGCTGTCTTTGATACACTTTATAATACTTGTATTCATTTATTGTAACTTGTTTTGTCTTTCACCAACTTGAACTTATATATGTAACTAATAAGCAACTTCGACTGAGCTTTTGGAGTAATGCATCTGTACAAAGTTACAGACTATTGAGATATTGTACACTTAAAGTTGTTCCCATAGCAAACTTATAATGGTATACTATTTTCATAACATGCAGCTAAATATTTTCTTTATATATCAACGGTCAAAGTTTGTCTGCTGAAATTTTTAGACATCATATATTTCTGAGTAGAGGGAGTAAATTCTGAGACAACCTTGATTTTGTTTCTTCAGTGTTGGCAGCATTCTTATTTACTGCTGGAAATATATAATGTTTCTTGTGTTTTTTGCAGTTCTTTTCATTACTGGATTCAAATGTTGCATTCATCTGTGAACTGATGCGTGACTGTTACGAGGCATTTGCCATGTATTGTTTCGAGAGATATTTGATAGCATGCTTGGGTGAGTATTTAAATATCTGTTGGAATTCTGCACAAGTGAAATATCTTCAGTTAACCAATGGTTGAAAGTAAGGCACACCAATACTTCCATTCTCAGCAGCAGAATAAAGAGGAATTTCGCTCTTAAGCAGAAGGTTCTTATTTGTGTTCTCATCTGTGGTAACGACCAGGAGCAGCAGCTGTACAGTTGTGGTGTGTGGCCATAGGCAGAGCTTAAAATGTGGATCAAGGGTCCCTACTATAGAAAGTTGTTTAGGAAATACTCCCTCCATTACAAATTATAAGATGTTTGGGCTTTTCTAGATGCATTTGCCTTTCCTATGTATCTAGAGATATTGTATATCTAAATGTATAGCAAAAGCTATGTATCCATCAAAGCCAAAACATCTTATAATTTGGAATGGAGTACTAGTTTACAAATTATGTGATGTTTCATTTTTACTGGCAGTCACCCTTCAGTACGATGCAATTTCAGATTTTGCTTTGGTTACTCTATTTCTTAAATATTATGGTCCTGTTCATGTTGAATACTTGCTCTTAATACTTAGGGCACACCACTAAGTTGTCCTGATGCAAGATAAGCCTTTTCACTTCAAAAAATTGACTGGTCAGGTTCATGTTATTTTCTTTCTTATAAAAATAAAATAGCTGATTGTTCTGCATCTGCTATATTGTTTCCCGCTATCTGCTATCAAACCACTTCAACTTGACCCTTGCATTATCTGCCACATAAAACATTGTGGTGTCTTCTCCATCACTTGGTTAATGTCACAACTTACAAAATGTATGTGATCATAAAAGAAATATAACTGTATCAAAGTATTCATGTGGAATGATAGCCTTTACGTTCTTTAACTATTCAAATTTACATAAATAAAAATTTGATCATAAATAAGTATGAGAACTTGGTGAAACTTCTAAGTCTATTCCCTGTTTCAGTTTGAATCATGCATGGGCCTGCATAGTTTGAATGATGGTTGGCTCAAATCTTGTTTTCTAACTTATGTATTATATTTTTAGCTTCCTTGTTTCCTTTATCATATTTATATGACCATTTTTTTTTGTCATTTAAGGTGGGGAGGAAAGTACCATTAGGTTTATGGAGGGTCGGCTCCAAATCAGTGAGAGCTCACCTCTGCTAGATGTTGATTATGATTATGGCATTGTGAAGCATCCTTTCCCATTGAGCTGCTTTATGAGAAATTGGTACCTTGGTCCCGACTTCTACCATGCTGTGAAGATTGGTATTGTGCAATATGTATGTATGCATCAGGGGTCACATTTCTCTAATTTGCTTAGTCCTGTTTAATCTGTTCTGATTGATTGTGGTTTCCTACTTTCTAGATGATCCTCAAACCTATCTGTGCTGTCTTGGCAATTTTCTTTGAACTTCTTGGAATCTATGGAGAAGGAAAGTTTGGGTGGAAATACGGGTACGAGTATGAATCAATTACATTGCTTGTGTGCTATTGTTCTTTTGACTACTTTATTTTGGAATTATAAGTATACTTCTGTCAAGAACAGTCTAACACCTAGTCAATACTTTCTTAAACTTTTCAAAATTTGTACTCAAATGACTGAAAGATCTCAAGTTTTGCATCATCATGAATTTTGTCGATTCATCTGCAGGTATCCATATTTGGCTGTTGTCCTAAATTTCAGCCAGACGTGGGCATTATATTGTCTTATACAGTTTTATACTGCTACCAAGGAGAAGCTGGAACCTATAAAGCCCCTGTCCAAGTTTCTTACTTTCAAATCTATTGTATTTTTGACCTGGTGGCAGGGTGTTGCTGTTGCGTTTCTTTTCTCAACTGGGCTTTTTAATGGACATTTGGCACAAAGGTTTCAAACACGTATCCAGGATTACATTATATGCCTTGAGGTGTGTTTTATCTGACCTTTTCTTTGTCCACTGTCATGGTTTAGCTTATGCCCAATTTTGGTTGCTTCACTTTTCCACCAGAACAACAAAGAAAAAAACTTTAATGTTAACTTGTTAGGTCATTCCATGCTCTCTTTTCTTAGCACGGCTCCAACTAAATGAGCTAGCACTAGCTCTAAGATGATAAATATGGAGGAGAGAGAGACCATAGCAAGTAGCCCTGAACATTGTGCTGTGAGAGAAGGATGCATCGTGAAATGTGTGTGACTATCTATTGAGTCTATGCTAGTCTCTTGCTTTTTGCACTATTAAGTGATTAAAAAATTGATTCAGCTAGCTCTAAGCTAGACCATTAGAGACGCCCTTACGAAGTTATATCTATCCATTAGTTAGTTATATGAAAAATCTAGATCAGTGCTAATACTCGTGTACCTGCTTCTTGCCTGGAAAGATAAATACTATATACTTGTGCCAAGTATTATATTGAATTGTCTTATGTTATTCAATTTAGTCCGTTATCCTGATATTAGCTGTACTGTGTCGCTGTTAAAATTTTGGTGTGCCTCCATCTCAGTGAATATTTGCTGTAAATTAATTTACACAACTTCCTTTTATGCTCTGTGCAAACATTGTGAAGAGAGAGGCTGCGAAACCTGCTAATTTCATGTCTCAATATTGTTGGGTTGTTTTCCCTATGAATTTCTTGTCTTAAGTAGATCTTGTCACGATAATACTTCTGTTCATCGTATTGATGATTACTATTGATGCTCATATCCTGGCCTGTTTAAGTTCATTCCTGTAACACAAATCTCTTCAATGACAGATGGGGGTTGCGGCAGTGGTCCATTTAAAAGTGTTTCCAGCTAAACCTTACAGCCGTGGGGAAAGAAGTGTTCGCAATGTTGCTGTCATGTCTGATTATGCATCACTGGGAGCTCCAGATCCTGAAGAAATCGGAGGAGGGATCGACAGCTTAACAGTCTTGCAAACTCCTGCCACTAAAGACAGGCGGTTGAGTTTTTCTCAGAGTGTTCGTGATGTTGTGTTGGGCAGCGGTGAAATCGTATGCTTCTGACACTCAAGTCGCTTCATCCTGACATATTCAACCCATCCTAGCTATTGACTCGTTTGTTTATGTTGCAATTTTTCAGATGGTTGACGACGTCAAATATACAGTTTCCCATGTCGTGGAGCCTATGGAGCGGAGTTTTACAAAGATAAATAAGACAATTCATCAAATCTCAGAAAACGTCAAGCAGCTTGAGAAGAAAAAGAGGAAGGCAAAGGATGACAGCCATCTTATTCCTCTGGAACCATGGTCAGAGGAATTTTCAGAGGCTCATGATCATGTTGTGGGCGGTAGCGTCAGTGATAGCGGATTAGCTAAGACAAGGTACAACAGGACCTCAAATAGGCCCCGGAGGTCATTCGAGTCCAGATTGCGCAGATGGTTCTAGCAGCAAGTCGGTGCTAGTGGGTTAATTGATTTTGATTTTTGGTCAAAAGAGGGGGTTAACCTTTTAACTCCGGTGGTCTATACATTATACATTAGAGGACATAACGAGGACAAAATGATAGCAATTCTGACAACTGGTAGTTGGCACGAAGTGGAGGCAGTAGCTACTTCCTGTTGTTTATAGCTGACCCTGGGCTCTTTCCCATTCTGGAGGCAGTAGCTATATGAGTTTTTGAAGTTAGCGTCCTTGTTTAGATCTTAGCTCTTAGGACCCTCAAATACGGATGTAACCCGTTGCTTCCCAGAGTTAGTGGAAAGTAGCATGCATTAAACTGAGACTTGTTTAGAACTTACCTTTTAGGACTGGCAAATACGGATGTAACCCGTTGCATCCCAGCGTTCGTAGAAAGTAACAAGCATTAAGCTGAGAGATTTGTAATACGTGTTAAACATGGTTTCAAATTGAAATAAGGAAATCAAATCCTCCAGTGGTTTAGTGCTGTGCATAATGTTTTTCTAAATGTTAAACGATAAGTAGTTGGGCATCTGCTGTTTAGCCTATTTTTAAGCTAAACAGTCCACCACTGCGTAGCTTTTATATGGTGTTTAAACGGAAAAAGTCTACATCCCCTAAACTATAAGGTGGTGTCTACTTTACCTTCGGAACTATGAAACAGTCTAATTTACCCCTTGAACTATCCAAAACCGTTCAAATCAACCTTCGGACGGTCTTTTATGGCGGTTTTGCTACAATAACAATGGTTTTGCTGCTGTAACTGTGGTTTTGATTTTTTCTTTTTTCCTATTTATTTTCATATAATCTTTGAAAAATCATAGTGAATCACAGAAAAATCATAGTAAATCATAGAAAAATCATAAAATAGAAAATCTAATTTTGTTAGACTCCGCATGAGTAG
>Ga0182004_10001983_pt1 | contig 15622 bp, 9 predicted proteins | sample Sormic07211540_1_FD_120479 | JGI IMG/M metagenome (GOLD analysis project Ga0182004, IMG submission 120479) | Endophyte microbial communities from Sorghum bicolor roots, Mead, Nebraska, USA - 072115-40_1 MetaG | ecosystem: Host-associated > Plants > Roots > Unclassified | place: USA: Nebraska...
AGGGATGACAACCTACTTCATGTTTAGGAATATTAATAATTAAGGAAGTGGCTAGTTGCTAATTGACAAGTTAATTATATACCATGCATTTCTGGTGTTGTTACTAGGAGTAGGGTTTATCTCCATTTTTAGTGATGACGGTAGTAAAACTTTGTACTAAGCATACCATATTATATATTCACTATATAGATCTACTCATGTGGAGTCCAACAAGTTTAGATTTTCTATTTTATAATTTTTCTATGATTTGTTATATTTTTTCAAAGATTCAACAGAAATAGATAAAAAGAAAAAGATAAAACCACCCTCCAAAACTGCTTAGGGGGTTATTTGATTGGATTTGAAAAGTTCAGAGGGTAGAATATATGGTTTTATAGTTCAGAGGATGAAGTAGTAAATAGTTTAGGGGGTTATCAGTGGCATTTTTGTAAATTATAAAAATGTATTTTGAATCTAAACCGAGGATGAATACATTTTCAAAAACACAAGACGCATTCTGGGAATGTGCTTTGGACTGCGTGTTATATTTTGAAAAAGAGGAGGGGCTCTTTAACAAAACTGACGACCAAAAGGGTATGGTAGAATGGGAGCCGTCCAATCTGATTTAGATGGATCAGATTAAAAGAAGAGAGGGGAGAGAGGAGGGGCTGGCCAGCGACAACCTCAGGCGCGGCGGCGCCATGGCCAAGGCTTGGTTTTCTCGCCAGAGATCACGATTCGAGCGGCTTGATGCACTAATGAACGAAAGAAAAACACAAGGAGCAAGAGAAGCTTAGGGCGAACTGAACTCGGGGATGACCGGCATCGCAATTTGGCGGACGGCGGCTTCCTGGAAAGTTCAGCATTGGTTTGAGCTCCTCGGAGACCAGTAGAGAGCTCAGGGAAAGGTTTGGGAGCCTTGTTACTAAGTTTCAAAGCTCGGCCACAACTCTAATTCATCGGCACGACAATGGTTTGCGGAAACCACAACAACAGATGGATGCGTGCAGTTCGGCGAGTTCCAAAGAGGGAACAGTGGTGGCTAGGGCAAGAGAACAGTGCATAGATGAAATGGAGGACACAAAGAGGGTCACAGAGCTTTAAATGGAAGTTGGGCTTGCTCCCACGCGATGAATCCTACGAAAATCAGGATCAGGGGGATTGATGCCTGGATGGAGTCATGTTCGGCCATGGTTTAGGGAAGAAGGAGAAGTGCCACTGACGCACGGGCCAGGTTGTCAGCGTCACGGAGGGCAAAAGAGGTGGCGGGTGCTGCTGTGGCTTCTTGGGCTAGCCTACGTGCACAGGGAGGAATGGGCTCTAGCCCAGGAGCGAAGAGGGGGGAATCTGCCACTCGGGCCAGAACAAAAAGGACAGGAGGGATGGGCCTGCGTGGAGGGATGGGTCTGCAGGCCAGAACAGAGAAAGAGGTCTTCTCTCTTTTTTATTTTTTTTTCTATTTTACTTTTTCTTTTAAATTTCATTTTCAAATCCACTTTTAAATTCAGTTTGAAATTTTTTGAACTTTGGTCAAATCCACACAGTATAATGAAACAAATTCTCCAAAACGAATGCACAATCATGTTGCTAAATTCCTTAGATAAATTTTAATTTGATGAAAAAAATATTGTTTTCCCTATATTTCATGAGCACAAAAAATACTTAAATAAATCATTTTAGCTCTATTTCCAAGGAAACAAATTTTGGGTGTTACACAATATGGCAATGTTGTGTACTTCCCAGTCGATCTGAGATAGCAATGGTGATGGCTATGACTATCACTACTGACAAGTTACTATCAAGGCCAAAATTGGATTGTGATGGGGGATACAACACGACTATGAAGGGTGCTAGTGTAGTGGAGCAGTTGTTCACAATTGTAGAGTAAATGACAAAAAAACGGCCAGGTTAACAAGCCCAGAAGTGTATGCGCCATGTCACCAAACATCACATTAAGAGTCATCTAGCTCCTCCAAGATGGTACTTCTTAGACTAAGGCTGTGGATGGTGACCCTGACAAAGCATAGGTCAAAGTCTTTGCTGTAGTCCGAATCAGTTTGATCTAGGTTTTGAAGATCCTCCATGGGAGGTTCAGTGGATTCCACCATAGCTTTAGGAAGCTAATTCTAGTGAGTCATCACCATGTCTATTAGTTCTTCTGATGATTAGGAGGGAGTTTGATCATGAGTTAGATCTATCACTGGGACAAGATATCTGATCTTGCGAAGGTAGATAGTGGGGTTGAGATCATGCTCTAAGCTAGGTTCGGAGAGAAGCTGACTGTTGTGGTCTAGGTGATGGGTGATGGCAAGTGGCCCTCCGTCCATAGCCTCCTCTAGTCCAGTAGCAAAAGCATGGATCTAGTGAGATTGCTCCTCCTCCTACTCAGTCAGCTTGGACTCCTATAGGCACAAGTCCGTAAACTAGTCGACAATGAAGTTGAGCTTGCCGAAGGTGATCTTCTCGTCTGGCTACATCTTCTTTGGTTCATTGCTGAAATTAAAGATGATTCCCATATATAACACACAAAAACAAATGTGAACACAAAAGGCCCCTACCTAGTGCGCCAACTGTCAGATGATTTAGCTTGAACAATGTCTAGCAATGTGATCGCGTAGATGGAATCAAATGGTAGTACACTTGACACTAGTATTTATATTGGTTTAGGTCATGGTAGTGCGTAAAACCATAGTCCAGTTGGTGTTGTTGCTCTTCTTGTATTCATATGGTCAATTACATGAGTTGTTGCTCCTTGCTATGTAGTAGATTGGAATGTGTTGGATCCTAAGCCCGTGGTCGTTGAAGGGTTACGAGGACGCTATGCTAGCTAGAAAACAAAAATTTTGACCTCATAAACTAGGATCAACTGCTAGTTATAGATAATGAGATTACCACTGGACACGTAGGTGCAGCGAAAGCGACTCGATGTAGTCGTGCATGTCTCAACAGTACCTTGTAGTTGCCTGGTCATTCGTCATGTCAATCCCTCTCATGCGGTTCTTCCTTGTGCTCTAGATGCAGCACCTCTAAGGTATCCCACACGTACGGGAGGAAGTGTCGCGTCTCCAGACTGCTAGGTCTACGAGGAGCAATAGGCGCGAGTGTGGGTGAGCGGCAGTGACTACCAAATGGCGTGTTAGAACCCTAGCCACCCCGACCCTCTCTTTTATAGGTGTCCCCTAATCAGCCCCGAGTTGGAGGCCCAATTAGAAAACCCTAAGCCTTGTCTAGTTTGGGTCCAACCCGAATTAGGCTTCCAGCCCTTTAAGTGTGCGACCTTATGAGTTCACGTACATATAGACATGAGCCGAGTACTCCTACTCACCCAATAGTTGACAACGGCCTCTAGCAAGGTGTGACAACTCCTATATGCATGCAAAGATCATATTAGACAAATCACTATAAACACATACATGTTATTCCCTTGCCACACGATATTTGGTCCAACTCGTGGGTCAACACTTAACCCAAGCACGGCCATGCATTTATTGATCCAATCACTTGAGTGATCCAATAATATCTCTCTTACATACCGACAAACCCGAAGACCACCTTTATAACTATCCTGTTATGGAGTAGCATTTAATAGTCCCTATGTAGGTTGTTTCACATCTTGAGAACATATAACAATCTCAGGTCTAAGGACATAACATACATGCATGATGCATAAAGAGATAATAAGAATATCTCAAGTTGGGTCACTCCAGCCCCATGTTATAAATGTGCCCATATTATTAGTTTGACATCTCTATGCCTATGACTTATGAAACATAGTCATCAACTAATACATGTGCTAATCTAATATTCATGTGTGTCCCCACACGAACTCTGATCAGGGGCAACTTTAGAATAACCATACAAGTAAAAGAGTTTCACAAACAATTCACATAATTGTCAATTGATACAAGTTTGTCTATAGTAGACATTCATTGAACTCATAATATATGTCATGGATACAATCATAATTTCATCATCTCTATGATTACCTCTAGGGCATATTTCCAACCATCCTTACCCTCCTTTATATAGGTAGAGGGGGTAGGGTTATAATGAGGGAGATCAGGCTAATACATTAGATTCCTAGTTTGTTACATGGAATGTGCAATAGATTGATCCTAGCTATTGTCTAGATACGCCTATCTTGGATGTACTCAGTGTGCCTTGGTCTTCATGTTGATGGACCACCTTAGCCCTTGTGGGCCTCCTCCTTGATGGCTCTTGGGCCAGTAGCTTGGATGTGATCATATATATGGGCGGTGCAGGTACCATACCCCTAGCTCATATATCCGACAAAAGTACATGGTTATGTCTTTCAAATGTGTTTGTTTTGAAAAGCTTTGTTATAAAGACATATAACTGTTGTCACGGTGAGAAACTCGTGAACTGCCAGTTTGGCTCGAGCTAAGCATTTCTTGTGTCATGTGACCGATGGACATGCCTAATAATCAAGGTTAAACTAGTCTGTTCTACCACAAAAAACTTCTTACACACATCTGCATTACAATCCTAGTTTTGTTGGGCCAAGAAAATTATTAAAATATTAGTATTTTTCCATAATATTTGTTGTCTAGTTATTCATTACTTGGACATATATTATTGTGCAATTATTGATTTCCATTTAAGGAGGGTGGACTAGTAATTTCCTAGGTTGCGTGCTGAGAACATTGCCTATGCGTGAAAAGTCCTATGATATCACGCTGACAGTGCCTGCTAGCTGTAAAGATAACTGAAACGGTCCCTTTCACATAGAATTTGGCTATATATGTGACCTTTCTCCTTCCTTTCCATTTCACCCACACCATTGCATCCCCCTCTCCTCGAATCCATTGGATCTAGCTTTGCAACCTTGCTCCTCACCGCAAACCATGTCATCCAACCCACCAATCGTTGTGCAAGCACTTTGCGCCGTTGCTCCAAAACCAAAGACCTCTACACCTCTTGATGGACCAAAAGGCAAGCTTAACTTAGAGAATTCAGAGGGTGCTATTCCACGGCGGAGTCTACGACGTCGAGGGAAAGTTGAGGATTTAGGCACCTTCTCGTTGAAGCTGACGGATCACGAGATCACCGAGGACATATTTTCCATGACCGGTGAGCTCCCACGCGGACACCCTCGTCGGAGACCAGTCCAGATGCAAATGATTCTTAACGTGAGTCGCCACCCTCCCCCCTTTCCTCTTATAGATTTCATTCCTCCCCTTTATTGATTACATTTATTTTTTATTATCTCTAGTAAATTTAATACTTCAATTAGTTTTGTTGGTGCACTAATTATGATTTATAAATTTGAGATCTTAGTAGGTATTGGGGAATACACTATTTATAGCATATTAGTATAGCTATAGTTGCACAAAAAAGTAAAGATGAGGATTTCCATTGAACACACAATCTATATGGATGTCAGTTAGCTTGTTGTGAACTCTGTCATTCCCAATCCTTATCTATCCTTTCTATGTTGAAGTGATCAAAACTCCTTATCTATATAGGAGGATATGCTAGAAAGGAAAGGTGGTTTAGGATGACAAAATATTTTTGTATTCACAACTGGTGGTTAATGTTTTAGGCACAATCATAGTCACAGAGGTCAGGCATATCACTGTTCTTTGACATAGATAAGTTTTAGTCACTCGATCCAAACTACTCCCACCAGTGTTTTTAGAAACACACGACTCATGTAACTCAATCATGACCCATGACATGATTGAACCAGATTTCAGGTGACTATGGGCATGTTGTTGTGGAACCTATTTATGCTTCAGAGTAGTTTTAGGTGACTATGTGCATGATGTTGTGGAACCTATGGATGCATTATAGATGCACATCAAGTCACTAATATAGGCTATCTATTCTACAATGTGGAGCCCTATACGAACATGATCACATTCAATTTTGAAGAAGGGAGATGTAGAGAGTAAAGATGTTATTAATGGTTAGTGAATATTATGCCTCTATTGCCACCACACCCTTATAGAGTCAATAGCTCTATGTGTTTATAGTAGTGCGACAATGTGTGTCATGTGTACTAGCGTCAGCTATAGTATTCGGCTGCCTATTAGTACCACTGCATTGAGATTGTAGCATAGCAATATTGTGTCCCTAGTGAAGTTTGAAGAGAAGTGATGTACTTTGCAGTAGAAGAGCACTAATATGTGGGCGAGCCTAATAACTGGTAGGGCTAGGCAATTGGTTTGTTTGCTGTAATCAGTTTTGTTCATCAGGTGTTGGTATAATAGGTTCAGATTCTTATTCCCATCTAAAACAACAAGCTACACTAGACACTAGTCTCATGCCACCACAAGAGGCCTATCATGTTTTCATGGCATCACCGAGCTATAGTCCAGCTCCCCCACTCGGCGCTCACCAAACTCCACAACCCTGGACACTTGCACAGTACAGTAGCATCATGCCAGAACCCCACCCACCAAAACCACACCACTTGCCACAACCTCGGTCGGGCATTTGAGCTATCTAGTAGCGCAGCTCCATAACCCCGCGTGCACCCACCGATCACCACCACCACACACATTGCTCTTGCTCTGCTTTGTTGGCTTGCTCCCTATGCAAGCACAAAATTACTACATCCATACAAAGAGTTGAGGAGGTGAGACGTGAGGAAAAAAAGGAGCAACAGGAATAATGAAAAGTAATGCACAAAAGAAATTGACCGGATCACGGGAGTCAAGGTGAGTGATGGTAGCCCTTGGGCCTTAGGTGGTTTCTGATATGAATTAATGGGAGTTTGGTTTTGTTTGGGTTTTTGGTGTCCTATGGTTCGAAACCGACGCCGACACCGATCAATGAATACAGAAATCTCAAACCCACACCGACACCAAATACTAAAGAAATCGACATTTTGGTTCAGTTTGGCTCTGCTCGACTCGGTTCAGTGTTTGGTCTTTCAGAAAATAGTTTCCAGCCCTAATAACTGGGTATTCATTTTATTGGTCTTTTTATTGAAATGCTTATTTATCTCAATCATAGCATTGGCTGAATGGTTTGATTCTCACTTAATACAACAGCTTGTTTTGTGGGATCTCTTTCTTTAATCTGCTATCCATATCAGTCACATATTTTTGGTTGAATAGTCCAAAGCATGGGAGGTAGGGCAAAATGGGGAAAAGGAGAACTACACACATGCTTATTATTGCCAAACAATTTACTCATCATGCTAAACCACCTGTTGGAATTATTAATGAAAATGAAATATTGGTTTATTTATTTGCAGAAGCTGGTTCCTGGAGCACCCTTGGCTGGTATGACACCAGAGTCTTACCCCATGCATCAAAAGAAGAACTAGCTTTGCCCGCTGGTGCACTGACATTGATTAGTGCTTTGCTTGATGCTACTATATGTTGTGTTGTCTACACAACATCTAGCTATTTACTTTATCAATACTATTCAGTATAAGTCTAGTTGCCAACTTTTTCACTCATAGATGGGAAAAGCTGCAGAGGACCATGATATCTGATAAATCTACATATGGGCCATCTTTCAGCGAATGAATTATAATATCTGTTAATTAGCATGATTTTTTTGTTAGTCTGTGATGCTATCTGTATCTACTTTTACCCTATGTCTTCTATTCTTGTTTACTTTCATCCATCTATAGTGGCTTAACTTATAGATGAAAATTTTCTACGCCCAAAAGAATACCAAAAGGCTTCCTTCTAGAGTTGGGATTGATTAGAGCGGATCACATGTTTAATTATTCTAGAAATAAATTGCTAGTATGGTGTTTCTTTGTTACATGTGTCATTTTAGAAGGGGAAATGCTACATTCTACATATTCACGTTGTTGGTACAGTCATGTCTAAGAAGGAAATTATGTCAATATTTCACAAATCCATAGATATCAGTTAGTGGAAACTTGGAGAGGTTATATAACCTTTCAACATGTTGGGATTTTGTTTAATAAGTCGGATTGTACGAGAGTCAAATATAGGGGTATGTTAAGTCCCTAGGAGAGAAGATCCTGACTGATGGACCCCATGATCAATCTCTCCAAGATCACTCTGGGGCTTACGGGCCATACCAATCAGGTACACTTGCGCGCACCCTTTGGGTCAGAGTTAGGTAGAGCCCGAGCATGCTTGCCACTTCTCAGGGCTCGAGGGCTCACCAGGGCCCCAAGATCCTGAGTGATAGAAGCCCGAGCCTGACTCCATCCCACCACCAACCCAACCCTGCTCAGGTTCAGAACCAATGTTCCAAGCAATGGCCAAACCTACCAAGCATTCAATGCCCTAGTGGGTACAAACATCCCATGATGCCTGTCCGTTCAATGGGCAGGAGGCATTGTCTGCCACTCCGTCGATAGGGTCATGCAATTGGCGTGACACAACAAGAGAAGCAACTTCATCGACTCTAGGGGCACGGGAGCCCCACTCATTAGCCCTGAAGCCGAGGCTCCTTCACGGCCAAGGAAACCTTGAGAAGGTTCACCAGGTGGAGGCCAACTGCAGTGGACTAACCCAAACAGTCAAGTTTTAGGGGCGTCGGTGGCATTTGGCAGCGCCCGCAACTCCCCCAACTCCATAATGAAACCATGGTCCATCCACGCTGCGGTAGGACTGCCCGGCACCCAGGCACAGAAAGACCATAGACCAAAGCCCCCAAACTGACTTGTAGCCAACCTCCCACTTGCAATATAAGGGGAAGGTCGTCTCCTGTAGAGAGGGGGTTAAGCAACCAGAGTTCAGTCGATCAATTAGACATTAATTGCTACTATATGTTGTGTTGCTGCACAACATCTATTTACATTATTAGTATTATTCCATTTCCATTTAGTTGCGTATTTCGTCACTCATGGATGGTAAAAGCTGCAGAGGACACTAATGCAAACAAAACATGATATCAGATAAATCTGTGTGCTTTTCAACTAGACCATCTTTCAGTCAATGAATTATTTGTCTATTAATTAGAAAGTATTTTTTTTGTTAATTTGTGTTGCTATCTTTATCTACTTTTTTCCCATGTCTTCCTTTTCTTCTTTATTTTCATCCATTTATAGTGGTTCAGCTTACAAATGAGAATTTTCTATGTCGAAAAGAATACCACATGGCTTCCTTTTAGAGTTGGGATTGATTAGATCAACATATTTGATTGTTCCAGAAGTAAATTGTTTGTATGGTGTTTCTTTGTCACATGTTGTTGTTTTAGAAGGGGGAATCCTACACTCTACATATTCACATTGTCGATACAATCATGTTTAAGAAGGAAATTCTATCAATATTTTACAAATCCATAGATGACAGTCAGTGGAAACTTGGAGAGGTTATTTAACCTTTCAACATGTTGGGATTTTGTTTGATAGAGTAATTTTTCAGGAAATTTTAGAATTTAATTAATCAATGTATATATTAAACCAAACTAATAGTCCTTAAAAACTATATGGACTCCCTGTCCTCAATAGTTTGTAAGTCATATCAAACTAGGATACCACTACTAATTTTAGGACAAAGACCATGCTCCATTTTTTTAATCTTAAATAACAGTACTGCTAGGTTTACCATCTTACAAAGCATGCAACGTGTTACACCACAGACTGACAGAAAGCACCTTCACCATTATTTGGAGCAAAATAAGATTACAAACTTACAACTACTCAACATCGTTTAACAAAACTTTAGAAAAAATAAATAGTAAAACATATTACAAATGTCAAGTTTTAGAGACATGTCACCACTTTGTTAGGCCTTCCTTCAGCTTCAAAAGAAACTCCTACATGGTCATTTCCTCCTTCCTCACCAAGACCTACCAATGATTAAGAAAACCAAAAGACTTGTAGGCAGCTTATTTAGGTGATTTTAGGACAATAAATATATTAATGAATTTTTTGTTGTAATCTTTGACCATCCCATTGTTAGGGTAGAATAGAAATTCATTACTATTGTATAAGAAATGTTATGGCAAAATAGATTAGTTAGCATTGCATATTGCTTGAAAGACAAAGATGATTCGATTAATCTAATAATTACTAAATGGTTAGTTACTGCTTCAATAGTAGTGTGTTCCTACTTAGTTTCACTAAACACTAACCCAACCTCATTGGTGAAGTTTATATAACTTACTATTTGTTAATAAATGTCATATCAAATAAATTAATTAGAAAGCAGCAAGGACCCCACCAAGTTAATCTACCTAAATTGAGAGTCATCCTCTTGACCAACTTAGCTTAAGTCACTCAACTTCGGTTACCCCTGCAGATTTCATCCACATACTCCACTAGCAAGAGACACGAGATCCTGGTTGCATAGTATATCACTACTAGAAAAATTGTTATGTATCTAGAATCCTTTTTTGTCAAAATAATTGTCAATATCATCAATGTAAATCACTTGTGAGTAAGTAGTACGAAGTCATCGCCATTCTTATCGTGTCACATATGGAACTTAGTAATGATTTGGTTTAATTGTCGTCAAAAGAGGCCTAGCCTGACCATGTTAGTACTTCTTCAATATTTCCTTGGTGTACTTCCCTTGGTGCATAAATGTCCCATCTCTAGTTTGTTTGATTTGGAGACCAAGGAAAAAGGTCAGTTCTCCATCATACTTATCTCGAACTCTATGGTCAATGCCTTTGCAAACTAGGCAACAAGTGCATGAGAAGAGCCACGAAACACGATACCATCCACATAAATTTGGATAAAGTTATGTCACTGCCGTGCTTGAGAGAAACAAAGTTTAATCAACTGACCCTGTTTCAAAAGCTTTTGCAAGAAGAGTTCTCAAATGAGCATACGTAGCTCGAGGGGATTGTTTTAAACCATATATAGCTTTCTAAAGTTTGGAAACATGGTTTGAAAACTTTGAGTTTTCGAAGACAGTGGGTGGCCTGACATACACTTCTTCCTCTTTTTAGCCGTTCAAAAAGGCACTCACTTCAGAAGATGCAAACACTAAGAGGTTCCTAGTGGATTCTAAACTAGCTATGAGGGAAATGGTCTATTTGTAATGTATCCCCTATTTTTGGAAAAAAAACCCTTGGGCAACCAACCATGCTTTGTTATGCACTACCATCCCATCTTTGCCTTGCTTGTTTTTGAAAACTCATTTTCACCCGATAGGATCGCAACCTTGTGGTGGAGGAAGCAAAACCTAAACCTAGTTTATTTCCATGTTTCCAAGTTCATCATGCATAACATGAACAAAATTAGAGTCCAAAGTGAGTGTCCAACATCCTGAGGCTCAAAGAACTATTCAAAGCAGAATGAGCGAAAAGAGTAGTACTTGCTAGACTTGTGTGCTTATCTAGTAGAAGTAAATCAAGATTCCTATGCTCACTCAGGGATCTCCCACTAGCTATGTCATTTACCTATGCTTCTGTTCTATTGTTCAAACCTTATTAATAATCCATATTATCATTAGGCTCGTCTTAACTCAAGATATTATTTGTAGCTCAGCCACTAGAAATTATATTAGTCAATCATCTTATCCATACGCTTCCCCTGAGGATATAAATAAGTTACTCAAAATACTCCAAGGTGAAGTGCTATAATAATATTCTATGCACTCGTAGAATAACCCAACTGATCATAATAAATATCAATATTGTCCCAAATTTTGTAGCTCATTCACGATGACATTGAGCCTACGAAACATCTCCAGCACACTCTCAACACTCCAAGCATCTTGAATTTGGCATATTTGTCCTTGAATATGTATAACTTGGCCTCTTTCACTATCGATGTGTCCCAATATGCATCCTGAGGCCTCTTCCATACTTGACTTGCTATCTCTAAGTCTTTGATTGATTTGAAAACCTTGGGATCAAGAGCTTCATATATCACATTGAGACCTTGATTATTCAATTGCAAATTATCCTCTTCTCTTAGTGTTGGGACCTTCATATCAAGCATAATAAACTCCTCCTCTAGACTCCCCCATATCTTCTGACTCATAGCCTTCAAGTGCAAGCACATTCTCTTCTTCCAATAATAATATTTGTTAACATGAAGTCTAGTGGCTTGCCCACATGGTTTGTAGCCATCTTTTGACACCATAGTTTGTTAGACCTTGAAATTGATAGTGACTTGGCTCTGATACCACTTAAAAAGATCTAGATGGCTAGTAGAGGTGTGAATAGCCTATAAAAATTCTCTACAAAATAAAAAAATACTAGAGCAAAGTTGGTTAGAGCAACATAAGTCCCTAATAATAACTATTTTATATAGCTCAACTTCACCCAAATGCAAGCCACCTACACAATTCTAGTTGCAATAGATTTCTATCACTCAAACACACAACCACACAAAGCTAGCAACTAATTAAGCAAGGCTACTCTAGTTCTAGTTAAACTAGTAAAGCAACTAACTAGCTACTTCTACTTAGTAACTAATAGTAATAGATATGAAAGTAAAGCACAAGTGTGGAGCTCAATACTAAACTAGGCAAGAGATGAACACCATGATTTATCCTTGAGGTTTAGTTGCTTTCTAGCAACATAGGTCCTTGTTGTGGTGAGTCTAATGTGATGATTCACATGCTAATAGTAGCTCAAGCTAGACCCACAACTTGGGTGCCAAAAGAATCAAACTCAAGAAGCACTCCAACCAACCACGAGCATTCCACTAGAGTTACTCTTTATGATCTTTCATGGGGACGAGCATAAGAGCCCCTTAAAATCAACTTGATCAGAGGTGGAAAACAATCACCATAGGCCAAGAGATGCAAATCAACGATGAAAAATGCACTAGTGCCTCTCCAATCTCACTCAAATGTGTGATATCAAGTGATGCAAGTGAATGGAGTGTGTCTCTCAACTTCTCAAGCATCTGCATAAATGTGGAGAGTGCCAAGAGAGTGGCCAAGGCTGGCCACAATGGCTATTTATAAGCCCACAAAGAAATCCAACTGTTAACTCCCACCAGAGTGTTGCACCAGAGAGCCCCAGTGGCTAGAAAAATAGTAATTGACCTTCTCAGACACACCGGTGACATCTCTGGTGGGGCACCAAAGACCATTGGTGCGTGCAATGCCCCAAAGCACCAATTTACATCCTCTCTGGTAGAATGTGCTGGTGTTCCCTTTGGTGGCACACCAGACATCACCTGTGATGGCATTTGAATTTTTCCTCATGCAACTGAGCTTGCACCAAATTTCATTGGTGCCTCTTCTCCAGTCCATATCAGAAAGCAAGGTGTGAACTAGACTTTTTGTCATAATTTGGTGCCTATCAGTGAGCTCTGATGCACACTCCAGTGGTGCATCAGACAACTCTGATGAATAGAAAAACAATGTTCTAACCCACTAAGCAAGCATGCCAACTAACAATGTTTCCAAACATTAAAGCACTGATTTAGCATTTTTCAAAGTGTTACAAAAAATTTTTTCCTTGCAACTCACAACGTCACTAGGTCTAATGCATGTGCATCTAAATCATCACCTAGTTGCACTAAATAACCATGTTTGCTTTAGAGTTCCACTCTTAATAGTACAACTATCTATCCAAAACCCAACTATGCACTCTATTCTGTCTTGTGCAAAAACAAAACCACAAACGTATACCTTTGCCTTCATGTTCTTCATCTTCTCTCCAAATTTGAGTTTGCATCATTTGGTTTGATCACCCTTCATCCAACTCATAGCCTAGCTCACCAACTTTGTTGGACTTCACCTAACTTAATCAACACTTAGCAAAAGGTTAGTCCACTAGCTGTCATGAGGCTTTTTGCCTACCTCTCTAAAGTGACCTTGAAAGCCCTAGTTTGGTTTTGATAATTGATGAAACCTAGGGACTAATCATTATGTTAAGTATATAGACATGAAATGAATAAGTCTCACGCCATGTGGTAGAGCTAGAGGATCATGGTGATGGTGGTGATGACCACAAGATGATCAAGTGCTCAACTTGGAAAGAAGAAAGAGAAAAACAAAACCCTATGGAGATCAAGGCAAAGGTACAAATAGGATTTTGGTTTTGGTGATCAAGATTCCATAGAGGGTGTGATCATATTTAGGATAGATAGCTATACTACAAAGAGGGGAATTCATTGACTAAGCAGTCTATCAAGTGCCACTAGGTGTCATTGTTTATGTGCATGCATTTAGAACCTAATGAACTAACTTAACTTCTTTGAAAAAATATTTGTGAAAATGCTAACACACATGCACATGATGATATACACATGGTGGTGTTGACACTTTCGCAAAGGAGGTGGAGTTTAAGAGATAGAGAAGGTTTGTGTCTCTCCCTCCTGCCGAGCTTGCTAGGTAGGATTTAGTGTTTTTAAGAAGTGTCTAATATTGAAATAGTGCACCCGACACTAGTGCTGGGAGCACCGGATGCAGGGGTTGTGTCCGGTCAATTCTAACTAGCGAGTGTTCTCAGAGTTTAGCGCCGAACACAGAGACCTACGCGTTCGGTCACTTTCTAGGATCATCAGACGCAGGTGACTGGATGCTGGGTGAACACTATTCACCGTTTGGTCTGTGTGACATGGCGTAGACGTGCGAGCTGAAGGAGGACCGGATGCTAGGCTGAGTCCGGTCACTAGGCACCGAACGCGTCCGATCATGGAAATCATGTTCTGGAACCTCTCTGCACTACAAGAAATCTGGGCTTCTATGATGACTGCCAGATGACAGTGCACATATCTATCATAAATAGAAGCAGTTTATGTTAATTGTTTATAGGATGACGTCTGTTTATGACTAAGATGCGTCTCTATCATAAACATTATCATAGTATACTCTGCATATGCTTTGTGATGGTAGATCGGTGACAAATTGATAATAGTTGATCATCATAAAATATATAACTATTAAAAAATTACTCAAACTTGCACAAAGACATGATAAAAACCAAAAATGTAGTTAATGATGATTCGACGTGTCCGGTGTGGACCAGCAGAGCGTCCGGTGCTACTTCAGGTGCGAGTGCGTGAGCCGTTGGCGGCAATGGTCGAGTTCAAACAGCTAGTGACATGTGGCTACTTCGCGAGCATCGGACGTTGGGGTTCGAGCGTCTGGTGGCTCCCTGTAGCACGTCCGGTGCCCATGGGTTTTGCCCAGTAAAGGGGCAACGGCTAGTTTAGCCCTTGGGGCTATAAATAGAAGTGGTGGTCGGCCTTGGCTGATGCTGAGCACCATTGGGACTTAGTGTCCATGCTTAGGGAGTGCTAGTGAAGCCTCTAACTCATATATGCTTGATAGTGATCATCTGATTGTGTGAGTGAGCGATTCTAGTGCGTTGCATTGAGAGATTGCATCGAGTGACACTATGTGTTCGTGTTGCAAGCTGGTGGTGCTTGTTACTCTTGGAGGTTGCCACCTCCTAGACAGCTTGGTGGCTTGTGACTCCGACGAAGCATGAAAGAAGATTGTGCGGTACTCCAAAGAAGAGATTGTGAGGGGTACGGTGCTCACCCCGCGGGGATCGCGAAGAGCAACTCTATTGGATCGTGCGTGTTATTGAGCTACCTCACTTGTGGGTAGGTTCTTGCGGTGTCCTAGTGAGGACGAGGTTTGTGATACACTTCTTAGCCACCGAACCACCAAGTGTTGGTCGACACAACAGGGATGTAGCTTGGTGGCAACCAAGTGAACCTCGGGAGAAAATCATCGTGTCAACTTTGTTCTTCCCGTTGGTTTGCAAGTCCCTAACACAAGCTTGTATTTACATTCATATACTTGTGCTTGTGTAG
>Ga0182004_10001984_pt1 | contig 15619 bp, 10 predicted proteins | sample Sormic07211540_1_FD_120479 | JGI IMG/M metagenome (GOLD analysis project Ga0182004, IMG submission 120479) | Endophyte microbial communities from Sorghum bicolor roots, Mead, Nebraska, USA - 072115-40_1 MetaG | ecosystem: Host-associated > Plants > Roots > Unclassified | place: USA: Nebraska...
ACTGAATTTGGTATAACCCCCTGCAGCTGATTGTTTGATAGTGCTAGCACTCGTAGAGCACTGCAGTTTTCTAGTGCATGCAAGAATTCCCAGCTTTCACTATCTTTTGCTTCAAGCATATTCAACCCAAGGTCCAGTTTAGATAAATTTGAAAGCTTCCCAAAGGAATGAGGGATTTGTCCAGTGAACTTGTTAGACTCTAGAACTAATTCTTGTAGCATTGAAGCATTACCTAAGGAATCTGGTATGCGACCTTCCAGCCAATTCTGGCCCAAGTATAGTATTTGTAGATTAAAGAGGCGATCACCCATATTGCTTGGTAGACTCCCGATTAGCTGATTTGTAGCCAAATCTAGTGCTTGAAGTAAGGACAAATTAAATAGGCTAATAGGGATATTACCTGATAGCCTATTTGTCCCAAGGCCCAGCCACGAAATATTTGAAAATTGGCCAATTTCATCTGGAATTGTTCCTTCAAGTTGATTTTCATGAAGATAAAACTGTTCTATATGGGTGATGTTTCCAAGGGTTGGTGGGATGGTCCCGGTGAGATTATTGTTATTAAGGGCAAAAAAGACTAGATTCTTAAGGAGACCTATTTCCCGAGGAATTGCACCATTGAGTAAGTTATGGTAGAGATGCAGCGCCTTGAGGTTGGAACAATTTGTGAGCGTGTCTGGAATAACCCCATCCAATGAGTTGTAGCTCAGATTAAGGATTCGCATCTTCTGGAGATTGTTGAGATGTGGTATTTGGCCAGAGAACTGATTGGTAGACAGGTCTAGTGTATGAAGGAATGTTAGGTTTCCAACAGATGGGGAAATCGGGCCTGACAGGCCTTGGTTGTAAAGTCTGAGTGCCGTTACTCGCCCGTGGTTCTTCTGGTTACATGTGACACCACTCCAGTTGCAGTAGTGGATGCTAGTGTTCCACGAGCTCAAGGATCCTAAAGGATCTATGGTGACTGCCTTGAAATCAATCAAGGCGAACATGTCCGCCGTGCTATTCTCAGGGACAGTGGAGCAACAGACATTGCCTACTCCATGAGATAGCAGAAACAATGCTAGCAGTAGCATAAGCATGGTGAGTTTCACTTTCACCTGCCGGTCCTCGGCCATGAGTGGCCTCGTTACCTGCAAAATACTTGGTATAAATATTGTGGCTTACTATGTTTTCCGGCGAAGCTACCTACTTTGTGCAAGCACATGCTGCTCTGCTCTCTTGCCATGCACGTACAATATTATGGAAATGGAAGTAAGGATTAAGGAACTGCACTCGACCAGTAAAGTATATAGTGCTAGTAATCCAAATAAGCACAAGGTTTGACTTAATGTTCGAATTGCGCTGCAAGCAATAGATGCATGACGAGTAACAGCAGATCACAGACCAATATAATTGCTGAAGTAGTGCTAGAACTGAGCATCAGGAGGGAGATAGAACAACGAACCTGGCCGGAGGCCGAAGCGTCCACCAAGGCGGCTTTTCTTGCGTGGTTTTGCCGGGTGGTGTAACGTATGAGCTGTGAGCTTTAGTTTGGATGCTCAGCTGCCTGCCCAGGGGTTTAAAAACAGGTTTACAGCCGCATTACATCCACACAGCACTTCCGTCGTCGTCACGCCTGCTCATCTTGGCTTAGCTTGACCGCCGTTGCAACGAAGACCCGGAGTCCGTCAAACTTGTCAGTTACCTCTACTTTTCAGCTTCCATCCCGTCTCTCAGCGTCGCCGTCGCTGTTTGAGATGGACATGATTGTTGCGGCATGTCCAGCGTCGCATCCGAGAATAATTTTCAGCAGAGCCAGACAGTGATACGTATTCCGGGCTGATGCGCGACGATCTGTTTCCTGCGGCTGCGGGTTTCGATGATGAAATTCAGCTCGTCGAATGGTCTGGTCCCCAGTGCTGTGTGTCCGTTTCCATAACCAATGTTGTTTATTTGTGATGATCAGCCTTCCAGAATTTAGGGCCTGTTTAGATGTACTTGAGTGCAAAAACTTTGTGGTCCTCTTCTTTGGGCCATAAACTTTATACATGTAAACTTTACATCTTGGTGTTTTGAACCTCAAGTCAGGCTCGTCTCTCAAGGAAATTTTAGGCATAAAAAATTCCAAATGCCAAAATTTTACAAGGGCATGTTTTGGTATTCTTTAGCAATTGTGTTTAAATCCACTTTGTTAAAACACCAAAACTTTTTGAAAAAATAGGGCCCTGTTTAGTTCCTCCATTTGGGTGTAAAGTTTTGGCACCAAATATTTTGGGTGTAAAGTTTTGGTATCCTGAATTTTAGATGAGCTTATCAGCCAAATCTGCTAGCCATTCAGCGGTATTTTTCTCTCATAACAAATTAACCAACGGTACTTTCTGTTATGGCTTATCAGCCAAACGAACATAGATGTTCCAAAAGTTTTTGCATTCTTTAGCATCATTTGCATTTGCATTCAGGCTCGCCCCCCAATATGTTTTTGGCAAGTTTTGGGACTCTTGGGTCCCAAATACCAAAACTTTACAAGACCATCTTTTTGCAAACTTTGGCAGGGGTATTTAGATCCATTTTGCAAAAAAGAAAAGGCTAAAAAAGGGTCGTATATTTGAATTTTGCATTTTTGTCTAACACAACTAGAAACGAGGCCTTAATAGTCATCACCACATTATTTGCTGGTTTGCTGTGAACCGATTCACTACATGATGAGTAATCGAACAAGTGACTAGAGCAGGGTGAATAGGAGTCTCAAAAATTAGTCTGTTTGTTTAATAGTAGTCCTAGGAATCGTTGGAGTACGTGTGGTTTTTTTCTTCCACTAATTTTTAGCGAACTTCCAAAAACCAGTTTTTTGGCACTATTTTTTACTCCTTCCATTCCAAGTTATAATCATTCTAATTTTTCTTAGAGAATCAAAGCATTTTAAATTTAATAAAAAATATAGAGAAAATTACAAAGACTCATGTTAATATGTATACTGTAAAAATATAATTATTGAAGAATTGAATTATAATTATTTATGAACTGATCATAGATCAGTTGGTTGGGTTCCTTATAGTGAAACCTACCTACCCATGTTTAAGTCCTCGATTTAGCACGAGTGCTCACATCGGAGATGCTCATAGGAGTAGGATTGTGTATAGAGGTAAGTGTGCGTGTGTTGTGAGTGTCTGCATTATACCATGTAATTCTCAAAAAATAATGATAATTATTTGGCATCATAAATATTATTATTTTATTATACAAGTTTGGTCAAATTCGAAATACATTAACTTACAAAAATAAGTTGAAATGACTTATATTTTGGAATAAAGAGATTAAAAGATGGAGATCCTTAAAAGTAGTAAAGATATGTGATTGTTTTTCTATATATAATCAATTCCATCCCCCTGATCTATATTGGAGAACGCCTAAGAAAAGAAATGTTTTAATTTATAAAAAGATTGTTTGCATTTACAAAACGTTGGCCTAGAATTAGGAGAAACAATAAAGATTGTGTATAAAGATCTTAATCCTGTCTGGTGTAACGCACGGATATTAGCCTAGTGAAGTAAAAAGTCCTCGAAACCTAATGGACTATACGATGGGCAGCTAGGCGTAATGGACTTTGTATTTGCTTTTTAACATCTTGGCAATTCGTTTCCTTGGGCGTCGCACTGACCCGCAACTTGGAGAGGCGACGATCGATCGCTATGGGCAAGCAGCGGCGCTCCGGCCACCAGGACATTTCGATGGGTAACATGGCGCTACAAGTCTGATGTCCAGTATCCAGCCTAAGAGTACGTGATTAATTGCCAAACAACTCCTAGGCTGCTGTTTGGAGTCTATAACGAATAATTATGTGAAATCTTAGGACATGTACAATCCATAGACGGGTGCTCTCTAAAAGACTAAAATTTACATATCATACAAATAATTAAAAGACAAATTGTACAATCCACAAAAAGTAAGTCGTCTATAAATAGTTTAATGCTTTATATGTAACCAAGATCAATCATAAATATTATTTTGTACACCACAATGTTGCCGTTTGGTTGAAAACTACAGTCCGTTACCAAAACAAACAAACACTTCACACTAAGTAACAACTATAGGCCCATCAAACTTTGTATTGTAAAGAATGAATGTTAAGGGAAAATGAACAAGGGAATGTTGCAAACTCTCCACTTTCAAGAAAAAAACTGCAAACACACCGCATTGTTGTCTGTTTAAGAATGCCACGTTCCATGGTCTTGATTGGTTTCCTACCCTTTTGCTTGCAGCCATGCATTTGGTTTTATCTACCCAGGCTTGGAATCTGGTACGTGATTACAATTGCCAAACAACTCCTAGGCTGCTGCTTGGAGTCCTTGCTAATTAATGTACTCCTCAAATTTCTCTCTCACACCTAACAAAAGGATAATTATGTGAAATATTATGGCGCCCTACTAATAAAAAAGATAATGCAGTGTCAACTGACGTTTAACATCTAGGTCCACCCTCTGCTGTTGCCTTGGCCCTTGGGCTGTGTGTTGATTGTTAGGCTCTGTTTAGATTGGAGATGAAAATTTTTTGGGTGTCACATCAAATGTGTCGGAATGATATCGGGAGGGGTTTTTAGAAACTAATAAAAAAACAAATTACATAGCTCGTCTGGAAACTGCAAGACAAATCTATTAAACATAATTAATCTGTCATTAGCACATGTGGGTTACTGTAGCACTTAGGCTAATCATGGACTAACTAGGCTTAAAAGATTGGTCTCGCGATTTTCAACCAAACTGTATAATTAGTTTATATTTTTATCTATATTTAATGTTCTATGCATGTGTCCAAAGATTTGATGGGATGGATGAAATTTTTTTGTGTCCAAAGATTTGATGGGATGGATGAAATTTTTTTGGATAGGAACTAAACATGGCCTTAGGACGAAGTGGGATGGGATGGGATGGCTCCGGGACGGACGACCATGTTTGTTTGGGAGGCAGCATGGAGCGAGGACGTCCTCGACGAGAATATTAGCGCGAGATGCAAGGCAACCCCGTCCTCCAAAATTTCATGGACGGGTCGCCCCAGGTGGGACGAGCATCTCGCTAGTGAGGAAGAGCGGCTCAGGCGCCCGGGCTGGGACGAGCGTCTCGCTGGCGCGGAAGAGCGGCTCAGACGCCCGGGCAGTGGCAGGGGCCGCACCCGCGCGAGGGCAGACGCAAGCTCTGCACGGCGGTTGGGCAGCAGCGTGAGGGCTTTTCGTACACCGTGTTGCTGGGGAGTGCAGTGCGCATTTTCCAAAAAAAAAAAACAGCGTTGTGGCTTTAATTCAGCTGAAGCGAACACATCTTACAGGGTCTCCATGGCGTAGCCATAGATCCATGCGCATGCACCTTACCCATGAGAGCTACTTTTTCCAATACTCATGAATTTGTACAACATTCTCATATACGTATTAGATTATATGCTTGTGCATGATCATATATATATATATATATATATATATATATATATATATATATATATATCTCATAAATCCCCGGCAGGTGCTGCCTATGGTTAAGCAGGTGCCTATGGTTGCCCACTATTTTTTCCCATCAGGCCCATGCATTCCGTTGATATTGTTAAATCGGTTCATTTTATTTGGTTTTGAATAATTTCGATTTGCCTTAGTCGAACTTGCTCTAAAAATAAGGACAACCAACCGCGTCTGCTAAATCTGTTCGATTTTGTACTATGTAATCGCGCAACTACGACATCCAATCAACCAACAAATATAGCATCTCTAAGGGTTTTGCATTTGGACTTTGCATTCTTGTAATTTACCAAAAATCGTAAAAAGAGGTATCCAATGGTTTTGCATTTAGAGTTTGCATTTTGGGTAACTTGGCAAATGAGAGAGCAAACTTGGCATATATGTCAAGCCGCGCACGGCTTGGCAAAAGGCCGATCGCGCGCGTCTCCCAGTCCCCCATGCGACCCGGACTTTCTTCGCGCCATATAACGCGATCGCGAGCAACACCATCACCGTCGTCCGCTGCAGAACTCGCGAGGGACTCTATTATGACAGAAAACCGCCGCCTCACGCCATGAGTTCAAGGACGCACCGGGGGGCACCTGCAACGAGTCTGATACGAGTCATCGCGGCGGCACCTGCAACGAGCGGTGGGGAGCAGAAAGAACTGGTGGCGCAACCTATGACAAAAACGCAAGAACCAGCGGCGACTTTACGCGTGCGAAGGAAAAAATCGTGGTCGGGTCCACTTTGGCTAATTGCCAACTCAATTATGCAAAACCCTTGGAGATGGCCTATTTTTAGACTTTGCATTTTGTTTTGGTAGTTTGCAAACAACAACAAATGCCAACTCATTATGTAAAACCCTTGGAGATGCTCTAATGCGGTCTTGTTTCGATGAATATGTATCTACTTTAATCCACGTGTGTTGGAGTGGAATGAAATGAAACTTTAATTTAATTTCACTCCAATCCACTTTGGGCTTTCTTCGGATGTGCATGTATTCATCTCCGTCCACATATATTGGAGTGGATTAAAATGACACCCTAATTCACTCCAACACATGTGGATTGAAGTGGGTACACATATGTCCAAAACGTACTTAGGCCTTGTTTGGATATTGTCGGATTCACCTCAATCCACATGTGTTGGAGTGGATTGGGGTGGAATTTATTAGTTCAAGTTCCACTCTAATCCACCCAACACATGTGGATTGATGCGAATCCGACTACATCTAAACAAGACCTTAGATAGAGAGGAATACATGTGTATCCAAAGAAGAGCCTCCCTAATTCTAATTAGGGGGGTATAGCCCAAAAATGCACTAACGGCCCATCTAACTAATCACATCAATCAAGGAGCAGCAAAGCCAGATCACAGACAATTTAACGGCACGGCGTGGATTACGGGTTCCGGCTTCTGTGCAGTCGTGCAGGAGTAAAATCAACCAGGGCGCAGGCGAGTCGTCCAAACTTGTGAGGGCACTCAAACTACACGTAGTATTTATACCTATTAAATTTTATAGACATTATATATATAGAGACTATGGTCTCAATGAATAATTTCTATAGAATATTTTTTTTATCCAATCACATTTATTTTCTCTTCATTCTCAGCCAATCATATCACTTCATATCTTAGATTTCGTATAGATATGGTTTCTAACTTAAACCCAGGGCCTGTTTAGATACAACCACAAACAACCAAAACTTTGGGAGAAATAAGCACTTTTTGGAAGAATGGATCTAAACAGGGGCTTGTAAAACTTGGCTGTAAAGATTTAAAATTTGGGACTTTAGGGCCCGAAAACTGTGTAAACTTGCTTAGGGACACGTGTCATGTGTCTTGCAGACCAAAAAATTTGGGAAACATCTAAACACCTATTTGAATGTAAAGTTTACAGCCAAAAATTTTAGGATGTAAAGATTTGGGATCTAAACAGGCCCCCAGTTTCTATAATTTTTTATCTCTCTTCAATAACTACCTTGCCACATCAGTAAAATGTTTAGGTGACACTATAATTAATGTTTATAGAAACCATAATGATTTCTGCATTGGGAGTGCAAACGTCTCGGCGCGCGGACCAGCGACGTGCCAACCGGCGGCCGTATCGACGGGTATGTGACGGGATCTATCTCATTATAGTCGTTGTTTGTTCAAGTGATTGGTTCGTGGTAATTGCAGTTTGGGTTTGGGTCGGCATAGAGGTACGAGATGATTTAGATCTACTAGTACTAGATTGCATGCTTGCAGATGGATACATGGATTAGCAATGCTGGCTGTAATCTGGTATTCTTACTCAATGATGATATCCATGATGATTAGCAACGGATAGAGGTACGAGATGTATTCGTTGATCTCCATGATGATTAGCTGTCTGAAAAGAATCGCCTAGTATTACAGTGACGAGCTAACAATCCAAGCGATCTGAAAGACAACACTCTCTGCAAATGGGTCTCGAAGAGAGAGGATACTCAAATTTGGGTTATGTCTCTTCTGATATCTAAAATGGGTCTTCTGTTTGGATACTCTGTTGGAGGCTATATGTATTGTGTTGGAGACCTATTTTGGGTTTGGGTTCCCAAATAGGTCTCCTATTGGAGACAGCCTGAGAGAGGCATTTCGTCCAATCCTCAATGCTCTGTCGAATATACTCGTCAATTCTTTCCCAATTGCATTTCACTAATAATGTTCACAAACTCAATCTTAGTTTCAGCTAGGCCTTGTTTAGTTATCCTAAAATCGAAAAAAATTAAGATTCCTCATCACATCAAATCTTGCGGCATATGCATGAAGTATTAAATATAGATAAATTAAATAATTAATTACATAGTTTATCTGTAATTTACGAGACGAATCTTTTGAGCCTAGTTAATCCATGATTGAAAAATAATTGCCATGTATAAACGAAAGGGGTACAGTAGCCCAAAAACTTTTCGCAAGGGAACCAAGCAAGGCCCTAGTGTACAAAACTCACCTCACACATACATCTTGCTAGCAGGATTTTTTTTGTCACGCTGATAAGCCATAAGCGAAAGTACTGTTCACTGATTTTATTTTATTTTGAGAAAAATACCGCTAAATAGCTAGTAGATCCGGTAGATAAGCTCAAGTGAACATTACTTTCGCTTATGGCTTATCAGCCAAGCAAACAGATTGAGCAGGCCACTCATGGCTAATTTATCATCGGCCTGCTATCACCGAAGACACAATAAACTATCTATCTATCTATCTATCTAAACTCCTCCATGGGCCATGGCATTGGCATGTTGGGCAGCTCTCCAGCGAAACATGACTTACTGTCGCTTGATCGCTGCAATGTATGCCCTCTTGATGGCATGCAAGTTAATGGCTACTTCTCTCATGTTCATTCGTTCTCTTGGCAATAGACGCGTGCAAGAAAGAGCAACTTGCACCATTGATAGCAAGCATCGATAGATCTCCTGTTCTGCTTCTGGCACTGTTTGTATAGTGAACATGCATTCTTCTTGGAGATGAGCATCAATCTTGCCTAATATTTTATCTGGAAAGTTACTCTCCACAAAGCTAACAATGTTGAGTTCATTCTCAAACATCGGGTCAGTTGGTCGTTTGCCTATTACCATCTCCAGAAGTACTATTCCAAAACTGTAGACATCCCCACATGTTGATGCTTGAACACTTTGACCATACTCTGAAAAATAAAGTATATAAAATCCTCTGATTAGTTCATTAACTTTTTAAGAAACGAGTAAAAGATTGCCTTATGCAAAGGTTTGACGTGGCAGTGAATATATTATATGCACACCTGGAGCAATATATCCTATAGTTCCCGTCACAACAACTGAACTATTAAGCCCAGAATGTCCAACAACTGAACTATTAAGCCCAGAAGAATGTCCACCTTCTGTTGACCTAGAATCAACAACTAAACTTGCAATGCCAAAGTCTCCCAAATGGGCATTCATATCATCATCAAGAAGGATATTAGTTGGTTTCAGATCACAATGGACAATAGGCCTCCCACAGTCGTGGTGTAAATATGCCAAGGCATCAGCTATGCTGAAGGCTATGTTGATTCTTTCTATCAAGCCCAAACGTTTCAAGGCTACACTTGAACTTTTGTGATGCAACCATGTGTCAAGATTTCCATTCTGCATGAATACATAAATTAGAGCTTTAAAATAATTCCCGTTGTTGTCTATCGTTGAACATGCCGTTAGGATAGGAAGAAGGTTCCAATGACGGATTCTACTCAACACTTCACATTCTGATATGAAACTTTTGTATGCGCATCTCATCCCAAGGTCAAAAACCTTAATCGCCACTTGCATTTTAGCAAGAGTTATTTTTCCTTTGTAAACTGAACCATGGCTTCCTCTTCCAATTAGGTTTAACTCACAGAAGTTTCCTGTAGCTTGGACTACATCATTGTAAGAAACTTTAGGGAATTGCTTGCCAAAAGAAAACAGCAATAAGTATGGCCTTCCTGATGTCTTCTTCCCATGGAATATAATGTATGCCAGCATTATGAGTGTCATGAAAATCAATGTGTCCTCCACAAAGTTCAGGATTGCCATTGAGTGAGACAACTGTAGCATTATTGAATAAACTGTTTCTTGGTATTTCTCCATTGAAATTGTTGTAAGAGAGGTCTAATATAGTGAGAAGCTCTAGATTATTTAGGTAAGCTGGCATGGGGCCAGACAAGACATTATGGGAAAGATTGAGAACACTCAAGTTAATCAGATTGCTGAATGTGGTTGGGATGTTTCCTGTAAGAATGTTTTGGTCCATTTGGATTGTCACTAGCTGTTGGCATTGCCCCAAAGTTTCAGGAATTTCACCGCTAATTTTGTTTGATGAAACATCTAGTGAGATTAGTTGTTTCAGATTACCAAACTCAATTGGTATGATCCCATGGAAATTGTTGTAGCTAAGGTTCAAATTGTTCATTTGTTGAAAGTTTCCCAAGCTAGGTGGTACTGAACCAGTGAATTTATTATTTGAAAGATCCAAAAGGTTCAGACTAGTAAGACTACTAATGGAAGCTGGAATATATTGTACCAACAAAGTAGTTGCCATTAAGATATAAACGTTGAAGACTCGTCAAATTTAAGATCCACTCCACAATTGTACCGGTAAAATTGTTGGCACCAAGATCGAGTTCAATTAAGCCATTAAGCCTCCCAATGTTTGAGGGGACTATTCCTGATAGGCGGTTATCACTCAATAAAAGATATGTGAGGTTGGACAGTTTCGTAATAGAATTTGGAAAGATTCCCTGCAGATTATTAGTAGCTAACGAAAGCACACTCAGGGAACTGCAGTTTGTCAGGGCATCAATGAATTCCCACCCAGCATTATCGCTTGCTTCAAGCATGTTACTCTCAAGGTTTAGATAAGACAATCCTGGAAATTTCCCGAATATGTTTGGGATTTGTCCAGTGAACTTATTATTCGCCAGATCCAACTCTACCAGACCTGAAGCATTGCCTAGGGAAGCTGGAATGTGTCCTTCAAACATGTTGTTCCCCAAGTACAGCAATTCGAGGTTAGGGAGGGCGTAGCCGAAGTTGGATGGCAATGTATTGCTCAGCATATTCGACGTCAAGGATAGTTGTTGAAGAGAAGACAGATTAGATAGATTTTGTGGGATTCCACCGGATAGATTATTAATCTTCAGGTACAAAAATGCTATGTTTGGCATTTGCCAAAACTCACTGGGAATTGGGCCGTTCAGATGATTTTGTGACAGAACAATTTTTGATAAATCGGTGATGTTGCCGAGGCCTGATGGGATGATCCCCTAGAGATTATTTACATTCAAGAGAAGAGACTCTAGCTTGGTAAGAAAGCCTACTCTTGAAGGAATAACACCTGTGAGGTTGTTCTTAGAGAGATCTAGACTGACTAAGTTGGAACAGTTTGTAATCGCGTCGGGAATAACACCTTGCAAAAGGTTATTTCCGAGTAAAAGGTACTTTAGGTTTTGGAGTTTGCCAAGAAGTGGTATAGGGCCATTAAATCTATTATTGGTTAGATAAAGCACATTAAGGTAGGTAAGGTTTCCAAGGGAGGAGGAGATTTGACTAGCTAAGTTCTGGCCGGGGAGGATGAGCTGCGTGACGCGATATGGCCGGGTTAAGGTGCAGTTGACACCATTCCACCGGCACAAGTGGGTGTTGCTGGTCCAATTGTTCAAGGCTCCATTTGGATCGTTGGTGATGCCGTTCTTGAAATCTACCAAGGATTGAAAATCTTCGCTGTTATCATGAACTGTGGAGCAATGAACCTTGCCAAGTCCATGACACAGCAGTAACAACGGCAGTACTATTAGCATGGTGAGTTTGGCCGGCGGCTTAGAACGAGGCATGATGCAGTTAACTGAGACCTGCAAAAAAAAAAGTATAACCTTTGCGCTATTACTAGAGCAATCATGCTGCGTTGAAGCTGAAATCAGAGCTACGAACAATCCCTTTTTCTCAGAAAGTAAAGGCAGACACCCTATCGAGAAAGTAGTTATACTCTATAACAAGATAAAACGGATAATTAAGTAATGACACTAAGCAGAAAGTACCTCTGTCCTCTGCTCAGCCGGCAGTCCTTTTGATCTGCTTCGTTTTGCTTGCTAGTGGGGGTTCGAAGCTTTAAGTTGGATGTTCTGCTAGCAGATGAGGCCCCAAGGGGTTTGTAAACAGTTTTACAGGACCGTTGCATCCACGCACTTTTTGCACTTACGACGACTTGCCTTAGCTTGACCGCCATTGCAGCTAGGACCCTGAGTCCGTCAAACTCGTCAGTTCCCGACACTTCCGCTTCCATCACGTCGCGCAGCTGCGCCGTCGTTGTTTGAGCTGGACAGGATTTGTTCCGGCGTGTCCAGTCTAGAATCCCAAAGTACTTTTCAGCAGGAAAACGGACAGAGATATTCCAGGCTGATGTGCGACCTCTCTGGTGCGGTTTGGATGCTGGCAAAAATTAGCTCGTGGAATGGTCTACGGTGCCGGATTTTCCTGTTGAAACCAAATTTGTTTTGTTTTATGATCGCGCTTCCAGAATATATTGTGTGGACATGATTCATCCATAGGTTATTTTGATGATACTAGCTGGATAGCGGGTCAAGTCAAACTTACAAGTCTATATGTACACTGCCGTGCTTGGCACCGTTGGAATTAGAAAAAATATCTAGTGAAACAATTAGATATATTATGGAGGGTAAAATATTTTTAACTATACATTTATTAAAAGAATATTTTTTTTACTAATGTTAGCATGAGATAAATATGAGATATTCATCCAAGGAGATAAATATACAGTCTTCAGAGTTAGTTTTCCCCCAAATTTGAAATTTCAGTTTCAAACAACGCACAGTCACCATCATAGAGGTGGTTAGCGTTGGGAATTATTATTATTGAATAATAATATTGTCAGTGTATCATCTACACCAGGACCAGGCAGCTCTGTAGCCGGTCCGACAATGACACTCGGCGACCCTGTGCATACACCTAGGCCCAAGAGAGCGAGGCGGCCCAATGCTAGGATCACAGGCCCAACTTGGGTGAACTGATTCCTCTCAAAAAAAAACTTGGGTGAACCGAGGCCTTGTTTGGTTCCTCCAAAAATAAAAAACTTTTTCAAGATTTCTCATCGTATCGAATCTTGCGACACATATATAGAATATTAAATATAGACAAAAACAATAATTAATTGGGTAATGCTACGGTACACTCTTTATTTCCTACAAGGTAATACTTCAAAAGAATCTGAGTTGTTGTTTTTTTTATTTTTAAAATTAATTAGTTAACTTAAGAAAAGAGAAAAAGATCTCAGATCCTTAAATCAAGGGAGAGACATGAGTGGGCACATGGCCTTTCCTTGCTTGTTCCATGACGTGTGCTCTCCATGCATGCGATATTATTTTATTTGAAAAATTTAGACCAATGCAAAGAAAAACTGATACTAAACTTGAATACGTGATAAAATTTATCACGCACCTTGTATTTTGTATTATTTTGTTTGACAAATTTAGATCAATGCAAAAAAGCTAATACTACCTAGTACACATAATAAAAGTTATCATGCACCTCGTATTTGGTATTATTTTATTTGAAAAATTAAGGCCAAAGCAAAGAACACACATTTTCTTTTGATCACTTTATAAAAAAGTCACACATTAAATCATGATGTCGTACACAACTTTGTTTATATCACGTTGTGTCGCATTTAAAACAATTATTGCTAACTTCCATCATGCCAAAAAAATTTATCAGCACAAAACTTTCCAAAAAGCAACATATTTGGACACTTTATTTTCTTTCAAAAATTAAAAACAATTAAATATAGTTTAATTATAACCTCGTACGAAGTAATATGTGGTAGAAAACAATTAGATCGACGGTTCATAGTTATTTGGGTATACCATAACAAAGGCCTAACTAATTACATAGTTTGTCTGTAATTTGGGAGACGGATCTTTTGAACCTAGTAGTCCATAATTGAACAATAATTGCCGCATAGAAACGAAAGTGTTACAGTAGCTCGAAATTTTTTTGCAAAGGAACTTAGGCCTTGTTTAGTTTCCAAAAAATTTTATAAAATTTTTTAGATTCTCTGTCACATCGAATCTTGCGGCATATGTATGGAGCATTAAATATAGATAAAAATATAACTAATTACATAATTTATCTGTAATTTGCGAGACGAATTTTTTAAGCCTAGTTAATCCATGATAGACAATATTTGTCAAATACAAACAAAAGTGTTATAGTGTCTATTTTGTAAAAAAAAAATATGGAACTAAACATAGCCTGACTGTATTTAGAAGAGTGGAAAGAGTCTTCTTCTCATCATAAAAAAAATGGGAAGAGAGGAGACAACAAGTATTATAACAGACGTTTCGGACTATCTAAGGTGTCCATGTTCCGGTATGTTCGCCATCGCAACGAAGAGCATCAAACTCAGTTACCGCCACTTTTCCTCTTCCATTCCGTGGCCAGCTGCACCGCCATTGTTGCGGCGTGTCCAGCCTCGAATCCTCTAGTATACTTTTCTGTACGAACCAGACAGAGATATTCCGGGCTCATGTGTGATTCGATACCAAGAATAACTGGGCCTCGTGGAATGATCTACCGGCGTTGGATTTTCGTTTTGGAAATTAAATTTGGTTCTTCGTGATGATCTCGCTTCCAGAATGTATCGTGTGGGCATGATTCATCCATAGGGTTAGCTTTGACAGGTACCGGGTCCAGTCAACTTGGGTCTTGTTTAGTCTATATCTATTTATAAAGAGTCAAAATAGTTTTTGTTTTTTCTATCCTTTTCAATAATTAATTTACTGCAGGGGTTTAAAAACCCGTCTAGATTCTTAAAAAAATAAAGAGCTCAGTCTGTCCAATATTTTGTTCTGCTCCTATCGGGAGGCATTGGGTTTACGGAATCGGTCGCCTCCTCCGTCTAACGTTCGTTTATAGAAGAGCAAAAAGAAAATAAAAAACTTTCTAAGGTTCCCAATGCAAAATCTCCTATTAACCGCTCCCGTCTAGCGTTTGCCCATCGGTCGGCTCAATCAGCCCATCAGAGAGAAAAAAGAATAAAATTTTTTTTAGGGTTTTCAATGTAAAATCTCCAATTTATTTTTCTTTTATTCTTTAAATCGGCTAAAAATTGATAAATGCGTAGTAATTCATAGAAAAATCTAAAAAATTATAAAACAAATTTTGTTCAGCTCTACATATGTAGATCCATTCAGTAAACAAAAAATATTATAAATTTTAGTGCACTTTTTTTTGTTGGAAATGCTTGCCTATGCTTTTTAATGTAAAATTAAAATTGTAGTTATCTTGCTCCAATTATTATAAAAATTTTATGGTAGCCTATTTAATGTGATGCTTGATTCATATTTCATAGCAATCCTAATCTAAATAAAAAAATAATGTTAGCATCAAACTTCTCATGTTTTAATATAATATTGAGGTATATTAAAAGGTAATATTAGAGTGAGATAAGGTTTAACTAATTTCTATTTTATTATTAAATAAATATGTCTTCAAGCTGCATATTATTGTAAATATTAACTATCTAATACCATAGATGTTATGGTTATCAATAAAATAAATTATGAACTTTAAATTTTATAAAAAGGATAAATATAAATAGATATGTAATATCATGTCATCA
>Ga0182004_10001985_pt1 | contig 15617 bp, 16 predicted proteins | sample Sormic07211540_1_FD_120479 | JGI IMG/M metagenome (GOLD analysis project Ga0182004, IMG submission 120479) | Endophyte microbial communities from Sorghum bicolor roots, Mead, Nebraska, USA - 072115-40_1 MetaG | ecosystem: Host-associated > Plants > Roots > Unclassified | place: USA: Nebraska...
CGTGCCCGTGCCCGTGCGCCTGCCGCACTTCTTGATCGGGCATCGGTGCCTCCAGTCCGGTCGCTCACTGGGCGCTGGCTAATCCCTCCTCCATTGGCTGGTTCTCGCGGCTCTGTTTCAGCCGCCGTCTGGTATGTGTGTGCAGGGGCAGGACATTCCGACGTCACAGAGGTCGCATCAATCGTGGTCTTGTGGAGCTTTCTCCTTTCTGCGTCGTGCCATCCATCGATGAAAGCAGCTCCCTCCTTTTTCTCCATTTGCGTTGAACGACGGCCGCAAAGATTTACTGCTGGAAGCAACTGCAAAATGGAGAGAAAAAGAAGTGGACGAGGACGAAGGCCACCCCGGTCCCTGGGAGTGTGGCCATGCCGCCATGGCTGATGAGAGCACTCCGACCGGTGACCATGGTGAGTGGCAATGGCGATGGTTTGTTTTGGCATGACGCCAATAGCCGAGCTCGACTGCTTCGGCAGTACTCCAGACTCCAGACTCTGGAACACATCCCTCTCTCGACCATGGAGTATTTGCTATGCTGGCACCTCCACATTTCAGAGAGTGATGTGTTTCAGACTTGATAGGAAAATTTCGTTGGCATGATCTGACAGAGAAAACAACAGTGCTCTTGTTTTCTTCTATGCTAATAAATTTTGTTGTTTTCTAATACCATAAAAGTGGGCAGTATGCTTCTCTGTTCTTTTATATATGATGTACCTAGAGCCCGTTTGATGTACTGTAGTGATAATTTTTAGCCTAAATTGGTTTTAGCCCATCTAAACAAGGGACTAAGATGTTGTTTCATTTGTTAGCCAAGCCTATTCCCTTTATGCTAAAAAGTGTCACTATAGGGGTTTGTGCTAGCTAAACATTCTTATATTTGACAAAATTTATAGAAAAATATTAGCAACATTTATATCTCCAGATAAATTTATTATAAAAATATATTCAGCAATCCACCCAGGTCCCTCCGCAATGCCTGGGCGACACCACCGCCACCGACCAAAGTCCCAACACAGCCGCCTCCTTTGGCCACCATCGTCGCAGGTCTATACGCAACGGTGGCACCTGTGCTAGTTCCGAAAAAGGAGTGTGGACGCGCCTTCTCCTTCGTCGCTTCTTTTGTTCTTTTGTTAGGTTACAAGAGGAGGGACTGCCTCGACTCCTAAAAACTTTATTCTTTTGTTAGGTTATAAGAGGAGAGAGATAGTTTTGTGTATGGCTTGTTTCGATGCACTAGTATTCACCTTAATGGTGGATTAAGGTGTAAGTTAGTTTAATTTCTACCATACACGTGGTGTACATATAGATTGAGTTGATATAGCAAAATAAACTCATATGATTAATTAGAACTTAGAAGTCCGTTGAGCCAGCAGATAAACAAATACAACAAAAGTTGAGCAGGTTTAGTGAGGTGCTGAAAGAAAAAATAAAAGGCATGTTGGATACAAAAGCTAATTATTAGGTAGCTAAAATTTAACTGAAATTAGCTCTAATACTCAAGTGTTCAATTAGTTGTTAGTCAACTAGCTAGATAACCTTACCTAATTTAACCGTTTGTAATCCAATTAGTAACTTTTTTTGTTGAGAAAATCTAACTAGTAACTGGCTCTGGCTCATCAAACAATGCCTAAATTTGTTGCATACTGTATTCGTAGCTGAGAAAGCAGATCGAGCACCATCGGGAGGTTACTTTCTATCTTTGAATGCCACGAGTCACCGTCATGTATACGCGTCTGTTCTTCTTCGTCCTCAAGGTGAAAAGAAAACAATGTGAGAGTCAACGGACCTGCGCAGCTTTTTATCCAGTAGGTTCTTTTCTTCCGTGTCCTCCGAAGGACGAGGACCAGAACCGAAGGAGCAGGTCGGTAAATAGGTCCGCGCGCGCCCTGGTGCCGCCTTGGCGCCTTTCCAGTTCATCTCCGTTAAAACAGGACGCGGAAGACACGCGTAGCGCACGTCGGCGCTGATCTTCTCGGCCCAGCTCGAGTTGACAAACTCACAGAAGGCGACGCGGACACCGGAGAGGGGAGAAGCGGAGGGGGCGGGCTAGACGAGGCGCGCGAAGAGCTTCCCTAGCCGGCGGGATCCAGTCCCGCTCACCCGATCTGACTTTCCCAGAGGTACAGAAGCTCCGCGAGTTGTTCGTAGTCTCTTGATGCCAAATCAAATCTCCTTTGCAAGTAGTACAAGTGCTGCTTCAGTCTATGCATGTCCGTATCTGTGATTGTAGCATATCCATATCTGTGGACTCTGGACTGTGGTTGTAGCAGAACTAGTTTTTTTTTTATCCCCCCCGTTTCTGGATTGGATAGGGAATTAGCTGTTCTCGAGTGAATTCTGAAACGTAATGCCTCTGCTCCCAACGTTGTTTCAATAGTTGAAATCCATCCCACCTCAATGTTTACATGTTCGTCCCAGAAGCAACTCTTGATCGATTCATGGACTTCTTTTTTTTTTCTATGTAAGCTACACAGCTTCACTCTAACTAGAGCACCAGAGATCCGATCTCAACGAATGAGGATAGTGACGGCCTCATCATGGAAATTTGACCGAGAAAGAAAGGGACAGGCGGAGATAATGGGGATAGGTTGCCCTTCCGGTCCGTAAAGGGCCAACCAAATGTCATACCAAATCAGGCTGCCGTGCCTTGCCATATGAATTCGCCTTCGCACAATCCCTTCTGTTTTGCCTCACCTTAAACTGTTGATGATAGGTGGACAACGGTACTATAATATTTCATCATGACTCTCGCTGCTGTTCAATTTGGGTTCATGGTATCTCAATTTTAAATAGGCTCGGTCATCTGTACAACCTGTTTGTTTGTAGTTTATGTCTCGCTGATAATCTGCATATCCCCAAATATATTATTTCTGAATTACCTGTCATCTTATATGTCAGTACCCACTCAGTTCTCTGAATTGCAGGTCCTCGAACGTGATTGCATCATTGCCGCAGGTCGAGGTTAAGCTGATGGCTGATGACAGTATTCAGCAAGCATTGATAGAGGATCCTCCTAATGTGCTGAAAAGGAAGCCGTCAGAAGGAGCTAAACGGTTTCGGCGATGCAGGTCAACTCCCTCAGATCCCACCGATCAGAAACCTGCAGAAAACAGATCTGTGCTTAAAGCCAAGGAATTATTCAAGGAGATAAGGCCTAGCTTCAGGCTTGTAGGCCTCCTCCTTTTTGTCTACCTGCTAGTGGGTGTCATCATCTTTTATCTATTTATGGATCAGTTATCTGGGAAGACAACTAATAGAGTGCTTGACGCCTTGTACTTCGTTATTGTCACAATGACCTCAGTTGGCTATGGGGATCTTTTCCCAAACAGTGACACAACAAAGCTGCTTGCTTGCGCTTTCGTCTTCACAGGAATGGCGGTCATTGCTCTCTTCATCAGCAAAGCGGCAGATTACCTTGTTGAGAAACAGGAGGTGTTGTTCTTCAAAGCACTGCACATGAATATGAAGGGCAGTGAGGCCAAAATGCTCAGGGCAATGGAAACAAATAAGATAAAGTACAAATTCTACACTGTCGCTCTGCTTCTGGCTATGGTTATTGTTGCTGGGACTGTATTTCTGTGGAAGGTTGAGAAGCTGAGCCTTGTTGATTCCTTTTACTGTGTCTGTGCCACGATCACTACCCTGGGTTATGGGGATAAAAGCTTCTCGTCCAAATTGGGCCGCGTTTTTGCAGTATTTTGGATAACCACGAGCACTGTCATCATGGCTCAATTCTTCCTGTACCTTGCTGAGCTCTACACCGAACGACGGCAGAAAATGCTGGCCAAATGGGTGCTCACCAGGAGGATAACAACCATGGATCTCGAGGCAGCTGATCTAGATGGCAACCGACAAGTTGTGTAAGTGCATAACTTATAACTCATCTCAGCACCCATCTTCCATATTAGTATTTTTTTTTCTCTGAAGTGTTTGGTATCAATGATGCTGATATCTGGAAGTTGATGTGTACAGTGCTGCTGAATTTGTACTTTACAAGCTAAAAGAGCTGGGCAAGATCAGCCAAGAGGAGATAACTTGTTTTCTAGAGGAGTTCAACCAGCTTGATGTTGACCAGTCTGGCACACTCTCGACTTACGACCTTAATCTGGCACAAACCAGCCATTGACTGATGGTGCATATGTGATTTGGCTGATTGAATGGTTTTGGTTGATGTTGTAGCATTTCTGTTGTCCATATGTAACTTTGTAATCTTGTAAAAATGCAAATGAGACGATTGAGAAATTGTATCCCACTCTTTCTCCAAAACAACTTGAATTTAGGCTGTAAGGAGCAAACACTTGCTGGAAGTTTATCCGAGCTTCCACACAGAGCCTGCACATTTATGAAGTTGGTTTAGCTCTGCCCCTCTCATTGCCGTGTTTCCAGCATATGATGCGAAAATTGTTATGTAGCTGTGAATAGTGGTGGATACTTTTAGACTTGTTACCATTGGCTCCGCATCTGTCGGCAAGCAACAAATCTGATGCTCAGAGAGACCATTCAGGAAAAAAGGAATAAACGCAAAAATTAGCTCAGATCCTATGGGATAGAGCATCTATAGTTGCATAACATTAAGCAAGATTGCCATCACAATTCACAAGGCTGACTTTTTCTGAGAAAACGTAAGCACTTCTATTCAAATAGTTGTATCTCAACTCTTACAGCGATTTAACTTCCAATAACATGAAATATACAACCTAAAAGATACATTTGTTCAGATGATCAGCCATGAAGGCAACATAAGGACATAACTCTAGTAAAACAAAAGATCATATTAAGACACGTCCTGGACGGGTACAGGTATGTCCAATCTTATAAATGCATGCCTTGTTTGATCTTCTGGGGAATGTATTCATCCGATAAAAAGGAAATGGAATTTGCAGATAGTGCCTCAATCTCAAACTTGACACCCTTTTGCAACATTGCTTCCAACTCTGACCTGTCAAATGAGAGAATACATGTGAAATTCAGGAAGAAAAAACTAAGAGAAAAGGTACAAAATAACTCAAATTCTTGATATGTAAATGATGCATTTAATAATATCTTAAGGCCTTGTTTAGTTCCAAAAAAATTTGCAAAATTTTTCAGATTCCCCGTCACATCGAATCTTTAGACGCATGCATGGAGTATTAAATATAGATAAAAATAAAAACTAATTGCACAGTTTTGTCGAAATTGACGAGACGAATCTTTTGAGCCTAGTTAGTCCATGGTTGGATAATTTTTGTCAAATACAAACGAAAGTGCTACAGTGTCGATTTTGCAAAATCTTTTGGAACTAAACAAGGCCTAAAAGTACGAAGTGCTTGCAACTATTTTGCCTCTACTGGTAAAGAGAGAAAGCTATACAGTTATTGAAGCTAAAGATCTGGAGCTGAAGAAACTTAAACTCCAGACACTAAATCATAAGAATGATGACTGTGCAAATCAGATTTCATCACCCAGTAAAACTCCAAAACTGGTTCATTACTTCATTACCTCCATTCTGGGACTTCCCTGTGTAAATAGCATCTAGCAAGAATACGTTCAGCTTTCCTCCTATCTGTGCAGCAGAAAACATGATTTCACAGGTTGGCATTTGACATACAACAAGAAAGCAAAGAACGTCTTCCCCAAAAGAGGAGTGCGTATGGCACTTGAATCACTCCAGTTTATTCACCTTCAGGTGACAAATGAAGTAGGCAGCAGTCTGGAAGGCAATATTCTTCAAAATCAGATGTGAAGACTCCAAGCCACCGTATATCAGGCACACGCAACAAGTTTGCATCATGTGCCAATTGCTTGAAGAATGAAATTGCGGAAGTAAGTAGCAGAGGTTGGTAAATTAACACAAGTAAATATGCCACAGTCTTGGGTTTCAAAGAGTAAAAAGAAATATTAAAGGTCATGCTTGACATTAAAAATAGGACAAAATTTCGTGAATAAGATGAGAAAAATGGGTATACTCTTTTTTTTTTAGAAAAACAGGAACCGTTCTAATACACAGCCTTACTGCTAATGGGACTTCATAAAGTAATAGAACTTTCAAGTGCAAAGAGGCCAGGCAAGCTGGTGAATTAGGACAAAAGGTGTAGTATATGATCATGTCCATGAATTCGTTAACTGAAAGTTTAACATGCGAACCTGTTAAGGAAGTTAAGTTCATAAGAGCAATAAATGAGCATAGCAGCATTAGATAAATCATGCCTACCAAGGAACCAAATTTATAGGTAGCCAGAATGTCAAAACCATAAGGATCTGAGTCCACTAGGCAATAAGCAGGCAGATGCAGCTGTTCAACAAGGTACCGCAGGAATCTAGGATGGAAAAAAAGAATGTAAAATTGGGATAGAGTTGGGAAATATGCAAGAGGAACTTAATGAATAAAGAGCACATGCCTTCTTGTTGGAATATCTGGGTAGCCTCTTCCCTGAGTTGACAGTGCAACATCATGAAACTAGAAAGAAACATTATGAGAATTGATAACACTGGGTGAGAGTTGCTACTTACTGTAATAACAATGCAGCGATTTCTTTCACAAAACTTGTCATTGGCCAGACGCTGGAAAACTGCAAAGAGAGTAAGGGACTACTGAGGCATATTGTACAAAGAGTGGAAAGTATTAAATGCAAACAGAAAATTTTAAAGACCTGTCTCCTTCTCAACCACAAGTATGTAGTGAGCAACACTAACAACATCTGCAAGAGGGGAAAAAAATGAGACAACTAGGAAATCAAAGTTTGTATAACACAAAAGGAAGCCTTTGCAAAATTACGGGGAGTAAAAGGAGACTCAAGGTCATACTTATTCAAGACCAAACATGATATAGATTGTTAATTGTATTGATAGCCAAGCTTTGCTGTAGAGGTGTAGGCATGTCAAAATCCGACTTGCTAAACAACCATATGATAACTCGATTAAAAAATTTAATTGGAAATAAATTGCAGAAAGATAAAAGGTACTCCCGCCGTTTCAAACTATTGTTCACATTAGCTTTGTCCTAAGTCAAACTTATCTAACTTTGATCAATTTTTTAGAAAATAATATATTATCATCTACAAGTTCAATAAATGCATTATCAAAATATATTTCATGGAGAATTTAATGGAACTAGTTTGATATTCTAGATGTTGGTGCATTTTTCTATAAACTTGATAAAAGTTAGAGAGGTTTGACTTGGGACAAAGCTAAAGTGAAGTAGTAAACTATAACTTGGAACAGAGAGTAGTTAGTTAATTAAGAATGTATGAATCTGAATTTCTTCAAAAAAAAAGAAACATTGAATTGATGGTCTATGGTACCATTTAAGGGCAAATTGTTCAGATTGACTTTGCCCAGTGTGCTTAAAAAAATCAAGGAAAGAGTTAATTTTTCAGTATCCCCTCCCAAACATTTCACAATAGCACAAAGGTAGTTGTGTTCTTAAAGTTGCTGGAAAAACCTTTGATTGCCTCAATATCAACAGGGATGGAGAAAGCCTGAATATACAGAAGGTAAAAGCAAACTAATTAAACGGAATCTTATCTTATAAATAAACCACTTAGCAAAAATTAGGGACGGGGAACATAAAAGCTTACAGCATTGACATTTGTTATACAATACACTTTCTTTTCACCCTCCACGAATCTTATCCAGCCCATCACCAAACTAGGATAATAGAGGGTATAGACATGTGCACACAGGTAAAAAATGAATAAAAATAAACAAATAGCTCTATGAATACAACATTGCAAACCTAGTAAAAACTGTGCAAGTAACAGCAAAAGTGTAATAGGAAAATCATAATAGAATTTCCAAATTCCTATCGTGAATAGTGAACAGTTCTGCTATATGGAAGTTTTTTTTTGTATTCAGATAAATCAAAGATAACTCATCATGAATCCAGACATGTCCCATGTCATAAAATATCTCAAATTTGTGAACTGAAACTGGGAAGGACAACAGATCCATCGTGGCTTCATTTCTTCCCCCTCTTCATATGCACAAACCTAAACAACTAAGACTACATTGAAACCAGGTTCCCAGCCCCACTAGTTCATCAAACACATCCAGATCATCTTTCTTTACATAAAGGAAAGAAGCACACAGGATGATTAAGGAACAAAAAAAACTGATTGGTTTGAGTTATAAAAAATGAAGTGTCCTAAAATAATAGAAGAATAAAAAACAAGCATATCTTCAGAGCTTCAACTCTATGGTAGAGTTCATACCCTTTCACTACAGGAACCTGCAGAGAGCCAAGGGAGCACAATATTCTGTCAGCTAAAAGGTTATGAAATTAAGACATTATACATTATGTAACAGTCATGGTGCTGCATACTAGTGAACGAGCAAACATCGTAGATGGCACAAGTCTTTTCTACAATACACAATGGAAGCTTCTGGAAAGACAGCAGACTAGTGGCACCTACCGACCTACCACATTGAGATTGTGCCGACTGCACTTGAGGAGTATGCAGATATCGTTGATGGCACGGTCAACAACTGCTACTTCTGCAGTGAGCCAAGATACATGCAAATTCTAGTAATCCCATATAATGGAAAGAGGAGCAAACATTGCAGCCAGTGAGCACATACCTACGAAGATGGAGGGGTACATGTAGTAGATGTCTCTCTTGGAGCAGTGCTTGTTCTGCTGCAGGAGTTTCTGCACCACAAGCAGCACCCGCAGGAGCACATCTACACGCATGAACAACGCATCAGAAAGTATGTGATCACATAAACGTAAAGATTAAGATCAGTGGCGGATCCAGGATAAAGGCCAAGGGGGGGGCTAAGCCCTAATAAACTTATAGGGTTAAAGCTAGAAATTAATAAAAATTTAAGGCTAATTCACCCTAATCTAATGGACAAATCATACTTATAGGGGGGGCTGGAGCCCACCCAGCCCCCCGTTTGGATCCGCCACTGATTAAGATGTATTCATACTGAGGCGGGAGGTGTGGTAGTCATTGTGGAGCAGGGAGAGGACGTCCGTGCCGACGGGGACGTCGTAGCTGCAGGCACTGCAATAACGCACGAGCGCGCGGCAAGGGATGAGATGTGATGGTGAGGAAGGAGATGGTCTCGGGAGCGGGGCGGGAGCCAAACCATGGAGACGGGGACGCAGAGTCGGCGGCGGAGCAGTAGTTCCGGTACCGGTGGAGCACTATGGACGGGGAACGACCGGCGGCAACCTCTTCCACGACCCAGCGCACAAGCCCTGCGCCGAGCCCCAACCGCGCGTGACGCGTCAGCTCCGGACGCTACAGGGAAGAGGGAAGGTTTAAGGGCAGGCGATCGAGGAGATGCGCAACGGAACCTTTGATCCTGCGGAGGAGGAGCGCCGCCTCCTCCTGCCTCCGCCGCAACTGCTGCTCGTCGCCTTCGAGCGGCGCCGCTCGCCGCCTCTTGTCCCTCCCCGCCATGGCGCTAGTCGATCGCGAAGGAACAGAACTGGGCTTAGTGGGCTCCGTTGGACTGCTTGGGCCTTCAAGAGCCCAACAACGAAGCCACCCTTCAAGTGACGCAAACTGCCCTCATTTTTTATTTTATCCGGTTTATAATTAGATGTGAAAATGGATGTCCGGAAATCTAATCGGTACTATACCAGCTAAAACATGTAACACGGGTATCAGCTAGGATGTATACGTATCTAATTTTGTTTTCTATTATTTTTTTTTCTCTATTTTAGTTCTAGATCAGTGTTAGAAAAAATTGTGGATATTCGATGCATTTGGTAACAGCAGTATGTATCTGGGTAGGTTTATAGGCGGTGGCGGAAGCGGAACCAGCAAAAAAGAGACGAGGGAGGGGTGGAGGGCGAAGGTAAAGGTCCTTCAAGGCTGTTCGTTCATTAATTTATTATAAGAGAAAAATACCGCTACCTGGTAGAAAAAATACGACTTAGACAAGCAAATAGAGTCAAAGACAACCTTCAACAATTCCATCGCTTCAAGATATGCCGAGTGTACAGTCAAAAATTCAGGAATCCACAATAGTTTCCAAATCACAGGGTATATGTGTATGCTAACACCGCAAGTGAAGGGCTTTTCAGAAGAGCAATAGAGAACACAAGTGAAGCTTTTATTCATCCTCACAGCTCATCATTCACATACAGTTATCGGTCGAAGTTACGTTACACCTAGCCAGCTAGCTTTATATCTCTCCAAATACAAACAACCAAATCTACCCGCGTTACACAGACGTGCTAAGATACCAGAACTGACCAACCGATGTTTCAGACTGCACAGTCAGTTGACCAACTACACCCGAGAATTTGACACGGCCGAACTCTCACTGCAGTTCCAGGAGCATGAGTGTCAGAATTTACTCGTCGAAGGCTTGGACCGCTTGCTGCTGAGCTGGGCGACTGGGAACTCTATCAGGATGATGAACGATGAGGTATCGGCTTCTCGTAGGTACTGTACCGTGCCACTCATCGTTTTCACCAGCTTCTGGCATATGTACAGGCCGAGGCCCTCCCTGGACACCTCTGGGTTGTGCCGGAACATCTCCTGTATCAGGGCCTCGGGGACGCCTGGAGCTGGATGGACAATCCTGCACATTGAGTCAATCAGTTACACAGCTCCCATTAACCACCATTACTTACATTCACCGCACTGCAGTGTATATAGAATGGCAGGGACAGCATCAACTTTACACAGGGATCATTTCCACTGTTTCAAACTGCAAAGTGTAACTATATGCCTGAAGTGACATGTATCACTACATTTTGTTTTTTTAAAAAAAACATGTATCACTGCATCTTGGCTGGTGCAGTGATAGGAAACATAACTATCAGGAGTTAAGATATTCAGAAGTAGATTTGCGCATTAGGTCTTATCTGTTCCGGCAACATACACTCCTTTTTGCTGGTCTGAAAAGTCATGGCTGAAAATATTGTTCGCTTGTCTTATAAGCGTACTTTTTCTGATATCGAAAGACCAAGATGAGATTGGCATATTACCTGAACTCCAAATGAGCAATCTGCATGCCAGACCCAATGTTTTCCTTCTTGGGAATGACCTGGAGCACGATAGGTCCTTCAGCTGGTTGTGTGAATTGAAGGGCGCATGCCAGATAGTCTGCTAGGACCTGCTGAAGCCTTAAATTGTCCCCGTAAAGGTACATGCGTGATATTTCCACCGGCCAATCACGTTCAATAGAAATTCGCTTTTCCTTGCCCAAAGGAATGCCTTGCATTAGGACCGTATTAAGAGCTTCCTCAAGGTTGAACTCTACTGTGTTCATCTCCATATAGCTGTGACAGCAAGAATTTGTTTATCAATAGTAAAAATTGTCATGCATATATGCATACATCTTTAACACTACAAAGCATTAGTACAATGAACAAAAATTTCACGTCTCAGCAATTCTAATCATCATGTGAATATGAAAGCAAGTATATCTTTATGTATAGTGTATGCTGTTTCATAGATCCCTTCTAGAATTGCCACAAAAACAATGGAAATAATCAAATCAACATTGCTACAGATGATTCGGACAATACAGAACTTACTGTTGGACAGGTAAGAACCACAATTGGGGAATTGGGAATTGGTTTAGATGGCAGAAATAACACTGGTTGCTTGTAGTTCCATATATAGGCAATAGCAGTACTTGATACAGCAAAAGCATAACAAGCCCAACAACTAAACGGCATATTCTAACCACTAAAGTGCCTAGAAGATAAGATGCTGGAATAAGCTTTAACAAAGTAAAGATAACTAGAGAGAAGCACATAGGCTTTTTATATTCTCACTTACCACTGTTCAATGCTTTCAAGATCAGTGTCATGTAAAATCTTTTTCAGCTGGTCCTGACAGAGAATATTAGATGAAAGAAGTTTCCTCTGCTCCTCTGTCAATTCGGAAGGCTCCAATAAGTTGCAAGTAAATTGCATGCCATTGAGTGGGTTCCTTAATTCTTGATGAATGTAAGTTAATTCCTTAAAACTGTTTGTGGCAGCTTGTTCAGACATTTTCTGCACCTGGAGAGCATGCTGAAGCTCTGGACTGGCCACATGCAGAAAGCAAATAGCGCCAGTGATCTTACCCTCAGCATTTATTCTCTTGTTCACTGTCAGCAAGGATTCAATATACTTCCCATCTGTGTCGAAGAAACCAAAAAGGAGCTTCTCAGGATCCTGACCAGAAATCACTGCATTCATCAGTATGCTAAGTTTCGTTAGAGTAGCATGATCTTTCACCCTACAGCCATAATCATGAAGGGTGAAGACCTCCCCAATTAACAACTTATCTATCACATCTTCCCTCTGTATACCGGTAATCTTCTGCATAGCTTTATTCCACTCTAAGCAGGAACCAAGATCATTGATCATAAATATGGGAGGGATGAGCTCACTGGGGTTCTTTACTATGGCAACATAGTCTCCTTGTATCCTAGTATACTTATCCATAATCATCTTCTGCGTGGTCAAATCTTGTCCTACAAAGCAAACTCCAATGACTTTCTCTGAAAGGTCCCGACTACAGCAGGAGTTAACCATCAAGATTATTGGACCATTGCATTCCTGTTCATGGAATGCTTTAAGCTTGATTTCCAGATTTTGCTCTTCAATTCCTGAAACAAGGAGGAGGCATTAAGCTGTCACAGAAAAAATGGACACATTCAAACTAAGCTGGGGACCACAAAAAGATTGACTGAAAGCATAGTGACAAACCTTGTAAAGCTGAGTCCAAAATCCGCTTAACCACTTCAATAGAATCAACAACAACAAGATCTATCAGAGGCCTCCCTATGGCTTCCATTACAGGTAACCCTGTTAGTTCTGCAGCTTTATTGTTCCATCCATTTATGTTACCGGCAATGTCGACAGCCAAGACAGGGGCGGTTGCTGTCTCAATTAAGCGGACCATCTCGTTTGTAACTGTTCTTAGTTCAAGTAGCCCCTGTATCTTCTTCGTATCATCAGGTGGAGCTTTTACAATGGACCTTACATTGTTTCTGTTGGCATCTTCATCTTGCAGGGAGCCACGTAATATTAACTGCAAAGAATGAATAGCATCCATTTCAACATCCTCCCAGGGAACACTTCTCCATTTAACCACCTCCAAGAAGGCCTTGAATGAAGATCGTGGATGCATCTTCCTGCCATTGTCATCTGCGTCAACCGGTTCATGCTTAGCCCCACCCCACTTGATCTCCTTTGTTGTGTGCGATCGGAACCAGAAGATAAAATCTTTGGAAGAGATCTTTATAGCCGCCATGCCACACACAACTTCACGAAGTGCAGCAGCACCAGGATAACCTGCTTCCACTAAGCTGTCAGTACTCAGCCCAGTTGAACCATCATGGTTCTCCTGCAGCCATGTGGCAATGCTCTTTATCTCTGACTCGGAGGGTGTTGATCCGAGCAACAAAAGCTGGTTCTGGTAATACAATGCAGCTCCATCGCACTTTACTAGATCCATCACATTAGGTGACTGGGTAAATATCCCAACAGGAGCATCCCGCAGGAGCATATCACAAAGAAGGGTTTGCGTTCTGAGGATGTGCCTCTCCTTTGCCTGAGCAGCCAATTCCACCTCCTTGTTTAGCTGTATGCCAAATACTTGCAAGAGAAACTCGCAAGCGTACCTTAGTGGGAAAGGGACGAACCTCGGGCTTGTATGATGGCAGACGACCAGCCCCCACAGTTTCCTGCCTTTCGGTTGTTGGTCACTCCCGGTATCAACATCTTCCTCCTCATCATTGCTTATAGTCACTGACATCACAAGCGATGCAACAGAACCCATGTTTGCCATGTACTGTGCATGGCAACCATGGGAAGCCCTGAGGGTGGAACCACAGAGGCTGAGAGGCTGTGCTAGGCTATCATCCTGAATGATCTTCACCAGAGTGGCAGAGCAATCACATATCATCCTCACTTTGTTCTTCATAAACAAGAACCTGGACGCCTGCGGGATGTCGGTGGCTGGGTAGTGCAGGCCAAGATACGGCTCCAGATCAGACCTCCTGCACTCGGAAATGACCTCACCATGCTCATCCTCATGGAACTTGTACGCCATGACCCGGTCATAGCCCGTGAGCTCGCTCACCTCACGGACAAGCACATCGCACAGCAGCGACAGGTTCCCGCTGGGCAGCGACTGCAGCCTGGAGATGGCCTTGGCGGCGAGCTTGTACGACTTAAGCGCACCCGCAGCAGTGGCTGGCACGTCAACTGGGTTGACCGGCTCAAGGTCGATGACAAGGCCGACGTCGATCCGGTGCAATATGGCGTAGAAGGGCTTCCCCGACGTCCTGGCATGCACGAGGATGGGGTTGAGCAGGTTGACCTCCCCGAAGGTGGCGGCCTTGTGCAGCGCGACGGAGCTCTGCGAGCGGAAGAGCGTGCGCACGTCGGCGCCGACGGCGAGCGCGTCCCGCTGGTCGATGGTGGGGACCGCGTGTGGCGTGAGGTCGAGCATCTCGGGCGCGTTCTCGCTGTAGGCGAGCAACGTGAAGGTGTCCGGGTGGACGGCGAGCAGGCAGCCGAAGGGCTGGATGTAGAGGCCCCGCTGCATGGTCTGGTGGTAGGTGGAGACGGTGCTGGTGCTGACCGACGGTCGGATGGCGGCGCTCACCGACGAGGAGTAGTCGAAGTTGCGCTGGGAGCTCTCGAACTCGGCGTGCAGCTGCGCGTCCACGGGCGTCTGCGCCACCACCCGCGCGCTGTGCCTGGACCGCGCAGAGCTGCTCCGGGAGCACGTCCCCCGGTTGTTCAACGGCGACGACATCTCCGCTTCGCCCCACTGCAAGATCCCTCCTCCTCCTCCTTCCCCGCCACCGAACTAGCCGCAGCACTGCAGCAGCAAGGGTTGCTGGACCGAGCGGGCGGATGAATCGGCGGGAATCATAGGCGCGCCAGCGGGGGCATACGCCCAAAAAGAGGGGGCTTTGCCTGGGAGAAGGACGTGATGAGGGAGGGGATTGGATTCCGCCGCGGATAAGCACGGGGGAAGAAGAGGGAATCAGGGAATACACCTCCGGGTCCGAGGCGTCAGGCGTGGCGCGCGAGTGGGACAGCGAGCGGCCTTGCGCGGGGCAGCGGAGCGGCAGCGATAATATCTCTTGGACGTTGCCCGCTCAAAAGCGAGGGACACGAAAGGAACCGGCCGGAGGGAGCAACAGCGATGCGCCGTGCGCCACTGACTACCCCGGCGAGAGGACGCCGGCGGCCGGTCGGCGAGGGGCGCGCGGACGGATGGGCGAATTGGAGCGGCGAAAATTGGGGGATTCACGGGGTTAAGACCCGCCGACGCAGTTTGGGAGGAGTGTGTAGTCAAGGCTCCGAGAGTGGTAAGCTGTCTGGCGTCATCTGGGTCGTCTTCTCCGCAGCAATCGCCGCCATTTCCATCTCGGGTAACGATAGATCCTGGTAGTGGAGGATTACTGTGCTACTTCCCGTAGATTAGATCAGATTGTATTAGGCCAGTCTCAATGCATACTCCCTCCGTCACCAAATACTGCTATTTCTAGCAGATTTCAGACATATTAGTATGGCAAACAAAAGACCATTCTACCCTCAATTAATTTGAGTTCCACTATTTAATCATGCACGTTAAGTCATGGTTCTCTGGTTCCAACGAGCTGCATTTAATGCCAACTAAACAGACTCAACCAATTATCATGCAACAAAGTACTACTCCCTAGAA
>Ga0182004_10001986_pt1 | contig 15613 bp, 9 predicted proteins | sample Sormic07211540_1_FD_120479 | JGI IMG/M metagenome (GOLD analysis project Ga0182004, IMG submission 120479) | Endophyte microbial communities from Sorghum bicolor roots, Mead, Nebraska, USA - 072115-40_1 MetaG | ecosystem: Host-associated > Plants > Roots > Unclassified | place: USA: Nebraska...
AAATACTGCTATTTCTAGGATAAAATTTTGTCCACAAATACTACTATTTCTACTAGCATACTCAGTCCACCAGCCCATTTAATTATCCTCGGAACTTGCGTGGTTCACCAACTCATTTAATTTCTTCTAGGGAGTAGTACTTTGGCGAATGTAATTGGTTGAGTCTATTCAGTTGACATTAAATGCAGCTCGTTGGAACCAGAGAATCATGGCTTAACGTGTATGATTAAATAGTGGAACCTAAATTAATTAAGGGTAGAATGGTCTTTTGTTTGTCACACTAATCTGTCTGAAATCTGCTAGAAATAGCAGTATTTGGGGACGGAAGGAGTATGTCACATGGGTTAACAACACACAACTACTATGCTACATGCTTCTAGCGAGCTAGAGGGTGTTATATCCATAGGGTTGTTTGGTGGGCTTTTAAAAAATGATATGCTTTTATAGTACACATATTTAATGTTATGAATGTTAATATTTTTCTCTAGACATTTTGTTAATGATAAAACATTTTGTCTTTGACAAAGCTAGAAATGAACTTATTTTAAGTAAGGGAGTAAACAATACATGACTCTGGACTTATTTTTCACTGCATATCTTGACAATTTATTCAGTTTATTAATTTTTGACTCAAACACATGGAGAAAGTAGCAAATTGGATGAGCGCGACAGCAACAATAGATAAGGCATATAAGTAATAAGCGAGAACTTATAACAACAATTGATAGGACATCCAACACAAGACGATTCGAAACGCGGAGTGGGGTATGGCAAACACTAGCCGACTAGCGTGATGATATTTGAACGGCGATAATAACAGTTTTCCGTCAATAAATTCCAATGTTCCTTTCAAAAATAAATTCCAACAATGCTGATAGTCGTAAACATATTATTTGGGAGGCACGCCTGGATACACTATCCAGTTCCCCGACGACAAGAATCTGATTTACAAAAGATGGTAGTACAGTAACTCATAAACAATCAAAAAATACATGGCGTTTGCCTTATACTGAGTAAGTGGTATGAACCTTCCTGCCCGTGTGACTCTCACTCACACAGCTAACCAGACGACGACTCAACCCGGAAAAGCACACCTCTATTAATGAAAGCATCGCATAACACCAACCCCAGCACAACCAAAAGATGATTAAGATATCCTATGCAAATTAGAGAGCACGCAATCCCTGTTCCAAGACGGCCGGCCGGGCCCAATCGATCACGGCCGTTGATGGCGACCTGCAGGCCGGGCAGCAATTCCTCGTGTCGTCTGCCTCAGCACCTGGGGAGATCAGACGGCGGAGGCAGCAGCTTCTCGTTGGGGCGGTCTCCGTCCAGCACCAGCCATGCCATTTTCAGGCCCCAGCTGACGTGAACCTCCAAGTGGCAATGCATAAACCATACCCCTGCACACGTGCAACAGATCGACACGTACGTCGTACGCGGTCAAGATTATTTCTCCACGAAGCTTGGGTTATCCCTAACCAAAGTAACCTTCCATTCCCTATTTCCCTTGCTCAGATCATTATTGCTGACCTATGCATGCAGTTAGTATGTCGCTATATGATTGATCTTAACACAGTCGTCTCACCTGGATTGTCTGCGCGGAACCGGATGGCCACCCAGCCGGCCGCCGGCACGCCGACGGTGTTCCGCTCGACGGGGTCGACGAGGTTGTACTTGGCCGGGTCCTTGGCGGGGTCGAAGTTGCCGAACCCTTGGCCGACCACGAAGAAGTTGAAGCCGTGGAGGTGCAGCGGGTGGCTCTCGGCGCCGAGGATGCTGGTGCCCTGCAACACCAGCTCCACGCTGGCGCCGTACGGCAGCACCACCAGCTTGGTGCCGTTGGCCACGTTGGTGTTGTTGGGCGGCGTCCCCGTGTAGTTGAACGGGACGAGCGGCGCGGCGGGGAAGTTGGACGAGTACACCCCCTTGGACTTTCCGGCGAAGTGCGACTGCAGCAGCGCCGTCGTCGGGAGCACGAAGGAGACGTTGTTCACGGACGCCGCGAACCGGCTGCTGTTGGTGGGGCCCTGGCACGTCCCGTTCACGGCGCACGGGTGCGTGCCCAGCCCGACCGTGAAGAAGAACCGCCGGTCCACCTCCTGCGGCACGGCGGCGGGGTACTCCGCGGTGGCGAGGCTGCGGAGCTTGGCCGTGTAGTTGGCGACGAAGCTCGTGTCGTTGATCTGCGGCAGCGTCGGCTTCAGCGCCGGGAGGTTCTTGTTGAAGGCCGCGTGCGGGGGAGGGGACGTGGGGTCCTCGTACTCGAGGATGCCGGCCACGGTGGTGTTGTCGAAGGTGCCCGGCCTGGCGGTGGAGTAGGGCGCGGCCAGCATGTAGTAGGTGGCGCCGGGGTAGGACGGCTTGGTGGTGAGGAGCACGTTGGTGGTCTGCCCGGGGGTGATGAGGATGGTGTCGACGGTGATGGGCTTGATGTAGACCGCGTCGACGTCGACGACGGTGAGTGGGTGGCCGGCGATGGAGAAGAAGAGCTCGTCATTGAGCGCAGCGTTGATGATGCGGAGCATGTACGTCTTCCCGGGCTTCACCTTCAGCTTGAACGTGTCTGCAATGCACATCATAAGTATTATTATTCTAATATGCATGATTAAGTACTACTTGATAAAACAATGCAAATCGGCCGACCGTTAATTAGCTCATTGACTAGTAGTATGTTTGTTGGTGTAGTCGATCGTCGCATGCATGCAAAAAGGCTGGGCATGCATCCATCCAAAATAAAAAGGGAGAAAATAATTGCAACTATAACCTTTTGCAGAGCAGTTGTAGAGCGGGCCAGGCAGCCCGTTGATGGTGAAGGCGTCGGAGACGTTGGGTCCTCCGCCGGTCTGGAGCGCCTGGCTGATCACCGCCTCCGTGTCCGCCGTCCACCACTCGCCGAAGATGACGGGGACCTCCTTGTAGGGCGCCGGGAACGGGTAAGGGACGCCGGGCTTGGGCAGGATGACGATGGCGCCGTAGACGGTGGCGCGCAGCCAGGAGATGTGCGCGTGCCACCACAGCGTGCCGCGCTGCCCCGTGATGGTGAACTTGTACACGTAGCTCTGCCCGCTCTGGATCGGGCATTGCGTGATGTACGCCGGCCCGTCCGCCCACCCGCTCCGCAGCTGCCGGACGCCGTGCCTGCACGTACACGCACGCGCGCCCGCCGGCGGTGATCAGTCGCTCCGGCCGCCCGGCGGTCACAGCCAATAATAATATGCATTGTTGATTGATTCGTTTCGTGCTGCTGCACGATAGATGAGATCGATGGTGCATGCATGCAATGCATGCATGCATGCAGTGCACGTTACTAATTACCAGTGGATGCTCATGTTGTAGGGGACGTGGTTGACGACGCGGATGACGACGAAGTCGCCCTCCCTAGCGAACACCGGCGGCCCCGGGAACTGACCGTTCACCGTCACGATGCTCTTGCTGCTGCACAGCCGCGTCACATTCGTCATTTGCACCTGCATGCATTATCGTCGCAACGTTAACTAATTGTTAGATGCATTGCTAAGATTGCAACTGCATGTAACTAACACTACGACTAATGAGCGAGTCATTGATGGAGGCAATATGCTGCTTTGTTGCACATACACACATGCAGACATATATATATATATATATATGCATGCTTACATCGAACTGGTACTCCCTGATGGCCCCTTCCGTAACGTCGACGGAGAAGAAGAGCACGAGCACAGTGATGAGGACATAGCAAGGCAGCAGATAGGAGGTAGCCATTGTTTCCTACAATGAAGAAGTCAGCTAAGAACAAGTACTTGAGCCCGAGCTCCGATGATCCTTGTTGGCTAGCTAAATGTTGGAATGGAACACTGCGTCTGAGGTGGTAGTGATGCCCTAGAGAGGTTCGTGTATATATATATAGTAGATGTTGCAAGTGCAGGCACGAGACGTGATGATTAGCCTGTACGCTTCTGGAACTTTTTGGCTACCTATGCATGCATGCTTTGTAGTTCAAATGTTTGTGCTGAGTTCAGTACTGTATGCATGCTTTGTTTGGTGCAGGTTTGGTTATTGATCACGAGGTCGCCTCAAGGCAGTGCAACACTGCCGGCGGGGCCCTCCTTGCGGAACACGGCTACTACTAGCTGCTATACTAGTAGCTTCGGAGTGTAGCTAAAGTCAACCGCTCGTCTGTTTATATGTCACATTATTGACCACCCTCTTACATAGCCTTTTTCCTGACTTAGTTAACACGCCGAATGTACTTACGCACACCATTAATTATATTTGGAATAGAAATATCAAATATTTAGTACGGCAGTAAAGCTGTTTCACTGCATTGATTTGAACGGAGTTAAAACTAACTGATCCAGCCAACTTTTGCTTCTCATGAGAAAATTAAAGGAGGAAGAAATAGGCGAAACCTGATTTACGCTAAATTAATGAGCATGGATCAAGTCCGGAATTTACTCATATTTGAAATAGAAATATCAAATATTTGGTACGGCAACAAAGCTGTTTCACTGCATTGATTTCTTATTGACTTAGCTTGAACCAGCCAACTTTTGCTTTTCAAGAGAAAAAGGAGGAAGAAATAGCCGAAACCTTATTTACGCTAAATTAATGGACATCAGTTAAGTGTGATTTACTCAAGGGGCCGGGAGAAAAAAAGGCACATGTGTCTAGTAAGAAATTCTACATTTCACTTTCCAATACAGAGGGGTGGTATACGTTGAGCTAACCACACACAACACACAACACAAACATGCCATTTTCACCGGGCCGGCCGTGGAGTTGGCTGGACATGCTTCACCTACCACCCCCCAGATAATGTGTTCAAATCAGGAGTGGTTGAATTCCAGCTGCCCCCGGAGCAAAAGGTCAGAGGCGACACCAAGTGGCCCTGTTGCGGATCACAATTTCTCTGCAGGGTTGCAGATGTATCCTTACATGCCAAGGGATTAGCCGGAGCCAGTGAGGACAGCGACCAGAGCTGGAGGAGGATCGATCGGCGGAGGGTGGTCTGTTATGTTCCGTGACCAGGCGTGACTCCGTGTCGCATGATTAGGGAAAGGATATGAACAGACAGAGAGAGAGATCCGTGGCGCTGAAGCTGCGCCGGTTAGCTGGTCACGGATCGAGCTGGCTTCGAACTGTTCCTCTTTTCGGCAAGTCTCCAAAGGAGGGAGAAGGATGCCTGACCCAACTCGCCTCCTGCTTTTTCTTGCACTAGGATAGACGTAGAAAATTGGCCATGGTATTTATTCTTCCGTATATTATATGTTCTCTCACTGCTCCACATTCATGGATCATTTACCAGGTCCAAATTAAACCCAGCATCAATCACATAACTCCAGCCTTGCTTTGTATTGTTTGTTCTGTTTTTATTTTCAATAAATCTCAGTAGGGGTAATTAAGTAAGCTCCTTCTGTTCGTTCAAAAAAAAATACATAATTGGATTCGAGAGAGGATAGTCGGCAAAGCCTGGATTTTTTCCTATTCTGCAGGACAAGCTTTTCCTGTCACGCGCCGTTAAACACAGCGGCCGGTTTCTTTCTTCTTCCACACATACATATGCGTGCGCAGCCTGCATTAGCGTGCATATTCCTTCAGTCCCGCGCGCATACTCCCGCCTTGTACAAGTCAAAAATAGAGTTATGCCTAGTATCCCGAGACGCAGGAGTATTTCATAATAACACACAGCATTTGTGCTAGTTTGCGTTAATTGCAAATCCGGATTTCGAGTGAATTCTGGTAGCAGCACCGATCATCCTTTGCAGCCTTGTTCGTTTGGTTGATAAGCTATGACAGAAAGTACTGTTGGCTAATTTATTATGAGAGAAAAACATGATAAACTCAAACGAACAAGGCCTGCCTGAAATACAGGTTGGTAGACATGAAAACATAACTAAACGAGGATTTCAATTGTTCTTCTGACATAGACTATGCCGAAGTGAATGCCTTGGTGTATGTCCCTGACGATAAAATACTCTTTAGTAAAACTAAAGCATGCTTCAACTTTACCATAAAAAGCAGTTCCGGGTCGAACGCGTTAGGCCTTGTTTAGTTCCAAAAATTTAGGAAAAATAGACACTATAGCAATTTCGTTTGTATTTGATAGATATTGTCCAATCGTAGACTAATTAAGCTTAAAAGATTCGTCTCGCAAATTATAGGCAAACTGTGTAATTAGTTATTTATTTTATCTATATTTAATGCTCTATGCATGTGCCACAAGATTTAATTTGACGAAGAATTTGAAAAATTATGCAAACAATATTTTGAACTAAACAAGACCTTTGTAAGGGTGTCCTCAACAACGAAATCAAATCGCCAATTGAGTTGAAGATTGGAAACAATAAAATATAGAAAATGCGTCCAATATCTCAAAGTATTGGCTGGATTTATTCCGAGAGAATATAGAAAAAGCGTTTAATATTTTAAAATATTGTTCACTGATTTATTCTGAAAGAAAAATAATATTAAATGAGTAACAGATTCGATATTACGCCCGCCCGCAGGTCTCCCCTCCTTTCCCAATTTTTTTTTAATAACGGAACGTGCTGCTGTGGGCTGTGGCGCGCTGCAGGAGATGGATTAGACCCTGTGTCCACTGAATCTACTCCTGGTTTTTCATGGTTTCATAACCGAGTTTTCACCTTGCCTTTGACGGTTCCCATTCTTTTTTTAGGGGTCCCAGTAACTTTCTACTATTTGATTGTTGCTATATAGGTAATCATTTTTTTTCTAAGAATCAAAACTGGGCTTGTTTACCGGTACATAAATAAACATTGTTTCACAAGGTCATACGAAACTCTATTTTAAGTGAAAAAATATTACATTACAATGAAAAGTAAAAAAAACAAATTTCAACCGCGAGCACATCAAGAATCATGGGACCACCCGTATTCTATGCCGATCCATGCATAGACGAGGCCAACCCTCAATTCCTCAAACAAAGAGGAGGCGATATCAATTCATTTTGTTTCAATAAAAAAAAGTGAAGTAAAGAAATGATAAACTACAATATTCCTTAAACCGTACACAGAGCGACAAGGCACATCGTAGATAGCCAAGATAAATGGTGTATCTAATTCTGTCCGTGTAGTCAGCAAAATAGATGCCCCATCTGTGAAAAGTTAACAGCATTTTGATTCGGGCGCTGGAACTAAAATCTCGACATAAAAAATTAACACAGGCTTCATATGCCAAATAAGCATAGAAGTCGGGGGCAGAGGCAATGCTATATACACGTTAACACATATGAGCTCTCAGTATTCATGTTGGCACAACCCCCAGGGGTGACGGATTAGCATCTGCGACTTCAGAACTCTTGTCAACAACTTCAGCCTGGAAACCTTGTTTGAAACGATCATAGTTTGTTGGCTCAGCCGTCTTAAATGGGCGTTCCCCTAGTACCCGAACTAGATCATCATGGTGGAGAACCTCCTTCTCAAGCAGCAATTCTGCAATCTGTGCAACCTGCTCCTTGTGCGTCTTGATCAGGTCCACGGTTCTTTGGTACGCCTTGGCCACCCATTCTCTCACCTCGGTGTCAATGATGGATGCAGTATGACTGCTATATGGTTTGCTCATTTCAAAACCCTTTTGTGGGAAGGAAAGAAGCCCAACCTTTTCACTAAAGCCATATACTGCAACTTGAGCATAAGTCATCTGGGTAACTTTCTCCAGGTCATTTTGAGCACCAGTAGAGATCTTCCCGATCAAAATCTGAAACATAGAACAGATATCGCTTGCAATTAAGATAAAAAAACTTGCTTATACATATATGACATCTAATAAATGTCGAGTACCTCCTCAGCAGCTCTTCCACCTAGTGTCATACATGTCATGTCAAACAGCTGCTCTTTTGTCATCAAAAGACTATCATTTGGGACATACTGAGCAAATCCTAAAGCAGCTGTTCCACGAGGAACAATTGTAACTTTAAGGAGTGGTTCTGCATGCTCCAAAAACCATCCAGCAACGGCATGGCCAGATTCATGATATGCGACAGTCCGTCGCTCCAGCTTGCTAATAACCTGCAAACAGTCCAATAAGGTTACAATTACTGCTACTTAATGCCACTATAATTAGCATATTTCCATAGCTCAACTAGCCATGCCTTAGAAGCCTTTGAAGTTGAATATTGAAACAAAAGAATTGCAATGTTAGTTTTTTTTTCTGAATATTATGCATTAAGGTGTTTTACATTAAATACAATGATTGATAAAGTAAAAAAGGGAACAAAAAGGTTGCCTAAACATCTCAAGAAAAGTATATATAAAAAAAACAGATAGCAGGCATTAATATCTCCACGCTCTTCAGAGCTGTTTGAAGTGTGCCCTACTATCTACACCTAGGATGGCATGAAATGTTTAAAATATTTATCCATACTACACAAACTGTGCCTTTTTTATATAAGTACAAACTGTGCCTTAGCCAGAACTAATATTATAACCTACAGGCTAACAAATAAGCAGGCTCCTAACTAATCAGCAGAATCGAAATTGTAAGGGATCCAGTAACTCTTTCGGAAGGTAGTCAAAATACTTGTACAAGAACTCTGGTCGCATTGCAGATAAGAATTATCTATGTTTTCATGTGCCTATAAGGGAACAAATATTGGCACAAGAAAAGTGGCAAATAAGTTACCTTATTTTTCTTCTCTAGTCCTCCGATGACCCTGTCAATTGCAGCTTCAAAATGCTGAATTGTAATTTGGGCATCCTCACTTCTTGCAGCAATTAAAGCAGCCTCATTACAAACATTAGCAATATCTGCCCCCGCAAACCCAGGTGTCAAAGCTGCTAATCTTTGAGAATAAAATGATGGCTCCTTGTCCAGTTTAAGTTTTTTAAGATAAATGCGAAATATTTGATCACGGCCATTTATGTCTGGTTTATCAATGCTTATCTGACGGTCAAATCTCCCAGGTCTGAGCAAAGCCTTATCTAGAATGTCAGGTCTGTTGGTACCAGCAAGAACAACAACTCCAGATGTTGTTCCAAATCCATCCATCTCTACAAGCAACTGGTTCAATGTGCTTTCACGCTCATGGTTTCCCCCAGAAAATCCACCACGATCCCTTGCACGACCAATTGCATCAATTTCATCAATGAATACAATGCTCGGTGCACATTGTCGAGCTTCTTGAAATAAATTCCGCACCCTGGATGGTCCGACACCAACAAACATCTCCATGAAGTCTGAGCCAGAAATAGACAAGAAGGGCACATCGGACTCTCCTGCAGTAGCTTTAGCAAGGAGTGTTTTCCCTGTACCAGGGGGGCCCACAAGAAGAGCACCCTTTGGTATTTTAGCTCCCAGATCTTCATATTTCTTGGGATTTTTCAGGAAATGCACAAATTCCATTATTTCTTGTTTAGCTTCATCACAGCCAGCTACGTCCTTAAAGAACACCTGCAACATTCAACAAATATAAGGATTAGCAGATACGTGATTCTGCATCATTGATGATGATGATGAGCCAAGCCATGACTCCTGAACAACTGCACCCCTGATTTAGCACTATAAAAGTGCAAACTTTACCAAAAAACGGCAGTATCAGGTGCCAGTTTGAAATAGCCATGGAATGAACAGCAAACAAAAACTACCTTGTTTTTTGAATTTTTGTCCATCTTTGTCACTTGGGCTTTTCCAATATTAAAAATACCACGAGCTCCTCCCCCAGGACCACCAATACTAATTCCGCCTTTCATCTTTTTCCCCGCCACATAAACTAATCCAACAAGCAAAATTGTTGGGGCAAACCTCATCAACTCCTGGAACCAATTGACTTCAGAAGTGTAAGTTACTGGAACATAGACATGCGGATCTCTCCCCAATGCTTGTTGGGCCTCTTCTAACTTCTCTTCAAAGGAGTCAACACTTCCAATATTGAAGTAGTACTTGTATTTGCTAGGAGAGCCTGTACCAGGGAGATGACTGGTTGTGATATGGATATTACCATCCTGGCTTTGGTTGCTTGAGGGTGAACTCCTGACATAAACTTTTGCAACTGATTTCTTTGCAACAACAATGTGATCAACTAAACCAGGTTCCAATAACTTGTTCTTAAATTCTTGGAAGCTTATCTGCAAAAGTTAAAAGAAATGATCCTCATGTTGGTTTAATAAGCTAGAGGAACTGTGAGCCATAGTAATGGAAACAGGCAGGAAAAGGCAGCCAGCAGCCTGCAGTAGTTTGATCAAATAAATTGGTTAACAAGAAATAAAGAAGTAAATTAACAATTGGTTAACAAGAAATAAAGAAGTAAATTAACATCATACTAATCCACATTAATATGAGACTAAATAAAGCACCTGGATATGCTGCCTGGGTCATAATGATTTTATGTATGGCCGTATGGGAATGTCATCAGTTTTTTACTTATACTTATAGGTACTTGTGCTGTTGTGCACATGATGCTTTCAAGCAATAGCATGCGATGAGATCATTTCCACAGGCTTATATTGCACTTACCCTTTTCAATCGTCTATAGCATCACAAACTGCGAATTAATCACAATCCAGTTCATATGTATGAACTATGGAATCTAAGGTGATTTTTTTTTTTTTGAAAAGTGGAATCTAAGGTGATATAGTTTCAATATTTGAACTTCAAGGTGGGAGTGGCATCTGTCTGTCACCACTCAAATTGAATTCAAACTAATTATCTGTTATCATAGAAGCTATACACCAAAATCGATAACAACTTTGTCTAAACTTTTTCTGGAAAGAATGGTTGGACAAACAAGAACGCGCCCACAGACAATCAAGAATGGCTTGCAACTTATAAGTGTGTTTAATAGTAGGTCTGCCGCTAGTTGCTCTGGTCTAGTGTTTCCCTTGAGGAGGGGGATTCTTCTCCCTCCTTTGTACTATTCCTCTTTCTCTCTTAATGAAATGATGCGCAACTCTGTTACGTGTTCGAGAAAAATAGTAGTCTGCCAATAAGCATCATACCTCCTGCACAGATGACCCCTTGGGTAAGGTTGCCAACATTAGCCCAAGAAGAAGTATAGGAGCAAGGAATTCCTGGAATTTTTTCATGACATCCTCCTGGAAATTCCATTGATTGTTTGAATTTGAATCCTCTGAACATAAAAAAAAATGCAACCAAGTTATGTGCATGGCTTGCACTGCCCGTACGTATACAAGGTGCAAAATGGATAAACATGTCAGACTAAAGGGATGCAAAGTACCATCACCTCCCAAGAAAACCAAAATACCTATTTGTGCTACTGTTATCGCCCTCTGTTGTACATAGGTACCAGAGTGAGGTGCGCAGTGAGCGAGCAATATAAGAATTTTCTGATTGCAGTACAGTTTGTATATCTATCCAATTTCCAATCAGGTAATTATGGTAGAACAACATTGTGAAATTTCAGCATTATCTAGCTCTCCATATGTTTGCTGTGTTTTCATTTTCATGATAAATAATCCGCCAAACCACACGTAATATGTGTATGAATCCTCATTGTAGATTCAGAATTCGGTAAGGTCAATTGCTACCAATGAATAAATACAAAAACGCAGAACAACTTTTTTTCTTGCTCTACAATAATTGAACGAACTAAATTGGCCCTACTTACTTTTGGAGTCAGACTTGTCACTCCCGTCCCCCTCGGGCTTCTGCTCCTTCTCCTTTGGATGGTACTTCTCATAATCTAAACAAAGCAGAAAGGAAAACATTATATATTGTATATACAGAACATAAGCCGACCAAATGACAACCCAAACCCAGAAAGAAAGCTCACCCTTGTTGGACCCATCAGAGAATAACCGCCGGAACTGCGAGCTGGCGAGCAGGAACCTCCAATCTCCGACCTTTCCCGCCCCGGTGGGCGCGGCCGCCCGGCTCCCTAGTGCTGACGTCAAGTAGCTGCGCGCAAACCCCAAGCCACGTTCATCGCCACCAGGGATCGTCGACCGCGGCGCCGGCGCCGCGCGGAGCCCGGCATACCCCTCGAGCAGAGAACCCTAGGGTAACACCAGAGATGACACGCCATAAAAAACATGGCTGTACGGAGGGGGTGCGGCGCGAACCGTGTGAACTACCTGCCGCAGCGGCCGGGAGGAGCGCGCGGACCGAGCGAGGAGGGCACGGGAGAGGGAGGAGAGGCTCATGGCGGCGATGGCGCGCAGGGCATTGGAAGGGAGGCAGGGTTTGTCCTAGGGTTCGGCCCCCGATCCTCCGACGATCGCGTGGGAGAGCGACGAGCCGACGAGACGGCGGATGGGTGGCGGAATGGTGGCGGCGGAGGCGGACGCGGCGCGGCTCCCCGCTTGATTTTGTTCGCGTTTAACGGACACGTTGAAGGGTTCACCGCCAATCTCGAGCGTATTGACAGGGATGCGTGGATGATTTTGGTAAAGTTTAACTTCTGTCATTATGTTCAAAAAAAAGTTTAACTTCTGTCACGGTAAAATTTAACTTCTGTCAAATCAAATATTTACACCCATATATAAAATATTAAATATAAATTATTTATAAAATTAACAATACAGATAGAAAGTAATTTACGAGATAAATCTTTAAATATAGTTAGTCCATAATTAAACATTGATAAATAAAAAGAAAATACTATAGTATTACTTAAACTTTAATCCCCAATCAAACACCCTCTTGGATTATTGCGTGGGTTAAATTAAACTAAAATCGGATTCGAGCTGGTGTTAAGCTGCGATTAGCTTCAGACAGAGAATGGTTTTTTTGAGAGAGAATATTCAGACAGAGGACGTGGACCTGGCTCTTATAAGACTCGGTTTTGGGCCCGTAAGCCCATGAGGCGTAAGTCAACGTACGTGGACCAAACACGACAGTACGCCCGTTCCAAGAGAATTGGGCCTCTCCGTACAATCCTGCTCCTCCATTGTGCATCAGACATTGATAACCGAGGCCCAAAACCTGCTACAAATCCGTAACAGCTCTCTGACGCAAGTTACATTTGCTTTTAATACTTTTATATTTTATAGGCATGCCTTGATTATTTTACTCTCATGAGCAAGAGCAAGTATCTTTTTAAAGAATTACACAGTACAACGCAAACACTCATAACACATACGCACACTCATCCCTATAAACACATGTACGCAAATCCTACTCATATAAGCATCTCCGAATGACCCAGTCGACAAATTTCGAGATTTACGAAGTCACTAGAGGTGGCTCGCTGTTGATGAGGATATCGTCTACTAAGAAAAGCATAGCATCGTTAACTTCTAGAATAAATCTAGCAAAATACAAACACTTGTGCTAAGTCGAAGACTTAAACCTGAATATGAATAAGTAGGTTCCACCATAGAAACCTAACCAACATCTATGATCTTCGTGAGCAAGAGCAAGCATGGAGCTGGAGCATCAATGTAGAACAAGCGGTTGACGGGAATAGCAATGTTCTTTTGGGATTGTGGATTCACCGTTTATCATTGAAGTGAAGGACCCTTGTTGAATTTGTTGCTCTGCTTCAGTTCCAGGACGCTGACGCAGCAATCCAACACAGTCAGAGTTACAGTTGATTAGTTGATTGATTAACACTTGAGAAAATTTATTGGTACGGCATCTCTCAACTTTTAGCCTACAGTACACACAATTATCATTGTACGCAAAGGAAATGTGCACGTGTACGAACAGGTTAGTTACAATCGATGGGGAGAGCAGAAGGATCATCCCTGCAGGCCGCAGCAACAAGACCAGTCTAACATCCTAAAATTTTGCTCCTTTCAAAATAGATGAAAATTAATTTAGTTTTGTATTTAATATTTTTCATTAGATTAAAATTTATCATAAGGCTTAGCAACATGGTTGTGCATACATGCTGGTGCATATGATTTCGGGTGATGTCTGCTTATTGCTCCTTTGTGTGTTGATAGTAAGAAAATATTTTAAAATACGTTTAGTAGATCGACCTTTCTTATTCGGCACGTATTTATCTTTTTCTACAATCAAATTCCTTGTCTCTTAGCTCAAGATTTCGGTCAGAATCTCTCAGAATCTTTTCTTTCAAAACCTAAGTCACTCATTTGAGTTTCTCGTCCATCAAGCAATCTTTATAAACTTCTCGGGTATTTTTTCTGGCCTTTTTAGATGCCCCAAATTACCTCATCATGAGCTTCAAATACTTTATTTGGGTTCTTCATATTCCGTAATGTCTCTGATAATTTTCCCTGAATTTTTGGAGCTTCCAGAGTATTTTTTGCGCCTTAAATAATAATTATGGACTTTTCTATAGTTATTTTATCTATGAAATTAATTGATTTCGAAAATAGAAAAAAAATCTGAGCATAAATTTTCCACGGACTCTCTCAGGCCTATACCTTTATTTACTAATAGGCTTTAATAATTAATTAGACCTATTAGTGGAGGTGGATGGTGCAACATCAGTTAGTACCATATTGTTATTTGATGTAGATGTGGAGAGTTTTTCTCCCTATATATATATATATATATATATATACCAACCTCTTAGGTTGAACACACCAAAACTACCATATGAGAAGCCCCTAGTTTGGGAAATCTCTAGTGTAGTAAATTAAATTTTTCTCCAGTCCTCGTCTCGTTGACATTACCTTGGCACCATGTATTGTCAAAATCGTCATCAGACTTGATCGGAGAGAACTCCAGTTTGCTGATGTGTATGTGCGATCATCATCTATGTCCGAGCAAGCAAAGGCATCTAACAGCAGCAGGTCAGCACGCACGTCTATCTAGTGCCTGCATCCATTGTCGATTTTCTTCTGATCACCTACCTCCAGCTAACGATGATTTATCCATTTAATTATTTAAATCTATATTCTTTCATTTGGTATGCCTATTAAATTCTGTACGGAATCACCCGTAGGGTGTAGGTGAATGGTTATATATATAGTGTATGTGTGATTGTTGACGTTAATTATATGTCGCATATTTTATTTACACTTAAATATTAACTTGATTAAGGTTAATATGCAACTTGCTTTGTAATTTAAAATGATATCTGTTTATACGTACTGAACAATATGGCGCTGCCTACTAATTCTCCATGCAGTTCAGAAGTAGCAGCCGGCCATGTCATCTTTGCTAGCTCGATGATTTCATCATGATGTTACACATACATATTTGTCGTTTTTCTTTAGAAAAACAAATCTAGAATACAAAGAAAATACACTAGCTTGTTTAGGCCATATCTTCTCCGTTTTAACTTCGATTTTCGTGATCTTTACGTCTGTGAGTTCGTAGCGATGAGTAGAATCATTTTATAAACTTTTCATACTGTTTTTATATGATTGGTGTACTGTTCTAATTGTAGCCTTGTTTGCTTCGTGTATGTTTCTTCGATTGTTTGTGTGATCGATGATCGTTAGACGGTGAGCAATTCGTGGTGATCAACAGTGCTCCAGTGATCAAGATTAGAGCCTTGGACAACTAGTAAGACCAGTGAGATGCAAGAGCATTTGGATTAAGGCAAGTATAGTATTTGGGTTTTATGTTCTGTGACCATGATCCTGTGACTAGATTAATGTTAAGTAATAAATGTTAAAAATGACTTTTTAACAACTTGATGATTTGTCTGTACGTGATCACCCGGGATAACAGTGCAACCATGAGGGCTATAATGGCTCTGGCTTTAGCTCAGTATGAAGACCTTTTCTAGCTTGTT
>Ga0182004_10001987_pt1 | contig 15612 bp, 11 predicted proteins | sample Sormic07211540_1_FD_120479 | JGI IMG/M metagenome (GOLD analysis project Ga0182004, IMG submission 120479) | Endophyte microbial communities from Sorghum bicolor roots, Mead, Nebraska, USA - 072115-40_1 MetaG | ecosystem: Host-associated > Plants > Roots > Unclassified | place: USA: Nebraska...
CATCTTGTTTCCTTGCGCGAAACTCCAGGTTGTCGGATCAAGCCTTGAACTCGTCTCGTAATGGGCCAAGCCTCCTGGCCGAAGTCTAGCCGTAAGGGTATAGGGGTTTATACCCCCACACCTATAAATCGCGAGAAGAATCTTTTAAGCCTAGTTACTTTATAATTGGATAATATTTGTCAAATAAAAATAAAAGTGCTACAACGTCAAATTTAAAAGTTTTTGGATCTAAACAAGGCCTAAATGCGCTCAAGCACTTGCCGCATCAGGATTCGGGAAAAAATGGTGAAGCTTCTGGGTTCTGGCTGCTTCGCTGCAGTTTCCTTGGAGCTGCAACTGGAATGGCACTCCACTGCTCCTGTAGTCGCTTTCTCGGTTCCATACTCCAAGGTACGGTATCCGCATATGCACTAGCTAAACAAGTTTGTTATATCATAGTTGTATAGTTTATTAAGAGCGTGGGTCGTTGTTAGTTGTCTTGAATGAACTAACTACTACTATATTATACCTTCAGCACTAAGACTATCTCCAACAATCGTCACCCAAAATACAAGACCTATTTATTCTTTGGGTAACGCTACAGGTAAAAGATTTCAAACTTATTTTTAGTCTTCTACAACAATAAGACATAAAAGACAACACTCTCTGCAAATAGGTCTCGAGGAGAGAGGATACCTAAATTTGGGTTATACCTCTCCCGATACCCAAAATAAGTCTTCTGTATGGGTACTCTGTTGGAGGCTATAGGTATTGTGTTCGAGACCCATTTTGGGTTTGAGTTCTCAAATATATCTCCTCTTGCCAAAGGAGCTTTCTCCACGTAACCTGATAAAATATCAGGTGGAACACACGCTGGGGAAGCAAAGCCATTAAAAAAAAGCAGGATAGAATCTATCATTGCTGTTTCTAAGTACTCCTAAAACAAATATGAAAAGACCAATTGGGGACGTGCTGCTGACGCCGTTTCTAGTCAGAGATTTCATATTTAGGCCTTGTTTAGTTCCGAAAATATTTCAGATTTCGGTACTATAGCACTTTCGTTTGTTTGTGACAAATATTATCCAATTATGAACTAACTAGCATCAAAAGATTCGTCTCGTAATTTCCAGCTAAACTGTGTAATTAGTTTTTGCTTTCGTCTATATTTAATGCTTCATGCATGTGCCGCAAAATTCGATGTGACGAGGAATCTTGAAAACTTTTTGCTTTTTGGGGTGAACTAAACAAGACCTTATTTGTATTTCTATTAAGACTGTGTTTTGTTGAGTTTTTGAAAAATATTTCTAGTGCTAAGATGGATATGGTACCTTATATTTTAGGAAGGAAGGAGTAAACAGCAAGTGGTTTATAGACAACAAAAAAAAGGAGACAAGTGTTTCTTTAGGAGCCCGTTCGCTTGTTTTATTAGCCGTATTTTTTCTGCCAGCCAACAGTTTTCTCTCACGATGAATCAGCGAACAGTATTTCCAGGTATGACTTTTTATTTGCATTTAATACTATTACAAATCAGCAGATTTGATGACTTTCCATGTTAATTATGAACAAAGAGATATAAAGAGTCTATGGATGAAACATATTATCACAATTACCCACACATAGGGATGGATAACGAGCCAACTCCATTTTGTTCATTTTTTTCAAATTGAATCTTATTTATCATGACCTCGAGAGTTACCGAAGACTCAACTTTAAATGGAGCCTGTCGAGCTAACCCAAAGTCGAAAGTCACTCAAAATCAATCCATTGTTACTTTAAAAGAAAAATGAGTTCAATTAAAGTATTTTGAAACGAGTCACCGAACCAGTATAGAAGTGGACATGACAGTCTTACCATGACACTCAACTCATCATTGGCTTTAGTAGGAGGAGAAAGGGAAATTGAAATCATTTAATGTCTTGGGAGCAGAGAAAGTTTGAAGATGAAATAACTTGACCTAGGCCTTGTCTAGTCGAGGAGGTGAAAATTTTAGATATTGTAACACTTTCGTTTTTATTTAGTAATTATTAAATTATAGATTAACTAGGCTCAAAAGATTCGTCTCGTAAATTACAAATAAACTATATAATTAATTATTTTTATCTATATTTAATGTTTCATGCATGTGCCGCAGAATGTGATGTGACGGAGAATCTTGAGAAGTTTTTGAGTTTTTGGGTGAACTAAACAAGACCCTATTGTGAGTGTCTTGGGAAAAGAGAAAGGTACAATGTAAAGTGACTTTTAGTGGGCTCATAATGTAAACTTTAAAGACAAGTAGACAAGTGACTATAATACACTCACCATAGATGCTATTAAAGTAGAGAAGTGGCTATAACACCCTCACCATAGACAGTAATAAAGTAGAGAAGTGACTATAATACCCTCACCATACCATAGATGCTATTAAATTAGATGAGCGACTATAATGACATACCATAGATGCTATTTGAAATAGAGTCACAAAGAGCATAATGCCATTAACGCCAAAAGCAACCAATATCAATAAGGCCTTGTTTAGTTCACCTCAAAACCAAAAACTTTTCGGCACATATACAGAGTATTAAATATAGTCAAAAACAAAAACTAACTACACAGTTTGTCTGTAAATCGCGAGATGAATCTTTTGAGTCTAGTTAGTCCATAATTGAACAATATTTACCACAAACAAACGAAAGTGATACAGTAGCGAAATTTAAAAAGTTTTCACATCTAAACAAGACCTAAGTAATTAAAAAAATAAAGTAATTATCATTATCCTTGTTACTATAATTTTCTTCTACTATTTCCAAAAAAAGTAGAGTAAAGATAACACTATTCAATCTGTACTGACAATCTCATTTGAACGAGGTTCAAGAACTTCCGGTTCCGCCAGCATGCAGTCCGTGCTTGCTTGCATAGCAGCAGGCTAGTAGCCTCAGGTCATGTGTTGCCCTCTCTCTCCCCCCCAACTGCGGAGAGGAGGGGCAGAACCGTCCATCAAAAAGAGAGCAACAGAGCAGGGGAAGCAAACAAATGCCCCGTCTTCCTCTGCTCTGCCCCCCTCTCACCTCTCTCTCTCCTCGTTTCATCTCCTTCCAGCGCAAGCCTTGCCTTGCCCTCAAAATCCCTCCCTCAGAAACTCATCGCCTCCACCACGACCGCCTTCTCTCCCCAATTCTCATCTCCCCGGCGGCGCGCCCTCCCCAGAGGCCGCTGGATCGCGCGGCGGCGGCGGCGCTCCTGCTAATGCGCGTGCTCCCCTGAGGCTTTTCCTGGTAATCATCTACTACTACTACCTCCCCCTCCCTGTGGCCGCGTCTCTTGTCTGGGTCGATCGGGGCTCGGTATATCTCTCTATCGGTTTGGTCGCGCGGTTGGTTCTTGGCAAGATCGGGGTTTTTTTTTCGCGGCGGGACCCTTCGGTCCTCGGTTCTTGGTGAGGCGTTCTCGTGATCGGGGGTTTTTCTCGGGGTTTTTCGCGATCTTGGCGTGTGCGGGTGGGTTTCGTGGCATCGGATTGCGGCCCGTTTCACCGCGCATTTTTTTTGGCCATCTTTGCGCGAGCGATTCAGTAGCGAAATCTCATGCTCTGCTCACCAAGATTGTTCACGGTTTTGTTGTGTTTATGGATTCTTTTGGATTCTTAGAGTTGGTTTGTCCTTCTTGCCATCTGGATACGAAAATTCTATTGACATGTGGCGATTCCCCTGTTTTCCCCGGACACCCTGTTGTCTCCTGCTCTTGTCTTCATGCCAAATCGTTCGTATCAATGCTTGCCTTTATTTGGTAACGATTTTTGTCCTTGTTCCTGTGTTCATGTAGGTGATTCCGTGGTATTCGTGCGTCACATCCAACTCTGGGTGCCGTAGTGTTGTTGAATCCACCTACATTGTGTGATCGAGTTTGGCTTCGTGGTATTGGGATGGACGAAGTGCCGGGTAATCAGGACAATCAGCCATTTCTTGGCAACATCACTGGAGCCATGTTTGCAAATCCTGGGGAACAATCTGCAGGGTGTTCTTCCCTCGAGGCAGGGTGGGTTCCTATGAGTGAAAGAAGCCCTGCTCGGAATGGTCTGGGCACCATTTACAATGCCAATTTGTTTGATGATCAGTCATTGGCATCTGCATTTGAGAACATGAGCTTGAGCTTCACTGGTAGTGCTGCTGACTCTTCTGCTAACTCTGGTAATGTTGGATCCAGGGATGGGCTCCGTTTTCCAGACTATTTGTTTGCATCAGCTGACAACCCAACAAATCTGCCACTTCAGTCAGCATTTGGTCAGGATGAGTTTGTGCCTTCATGTTTGATGGTCAACAATGCTGGACACATGAGACCAAAGTTTGGTGCACAAAATCCTCCAATGTACACAGGGATGCATGGCACAGATAATGCTTTTTTGGTTAGAACCAATTTATCACAAGCTTTGCCTTTCCAGCAACATCTCATTATCGATAGGCAGCCACAAGCATATGCACCTTATTATCAGCAGCAGATGAACTCTACATTCAAGCGGCATGATATTGATGTCGAGATGAAATTTATCATGCAGCCACAGTGTTCTTATCAGCAAATTCCACAGGCTCCTGATGTTCGTTGGATCAATAGCAATCAATATGGTGTTATCAACTCATCAACCAAGTATGCAGCTGCACCTCACCTTAGAGTGCCCACTGTTCGTCATCTAGGACATGGCAGTCCTGATATCTACTGGAATGGTGCTATAATTCCTAATGGAAGTATCCGACAGAGTTTGACACGTATGAATAATTGTCCTTGTACAAGTTATCCTGATTGCTTATGTGAAACCTGTGAATACTGTCAGATTCAGCTATCTAAAAAGCTCAAACATTCATTTGGGCTCAGGCATTCACCCAAAGGTTTGTTAGAAGATTGCATCTCTCATAAAGTGAAAAGTTCACCATCATCCTTGGATCCTGAAGTGGCCATGAAATCTGCCCAACTGAACTATAATTCAGTTGATGAAGTTGTTGGAGAATTGTACCACTTGGCGAAGGATCAGAATGGTTGCCGTTTCCTCCAAAGGATATTTACAGAAGGTTCTCAAGAGGATGCCCAAAAGGTTTTTGATGGTGTAATTGAGCATATCGATGAACTTATGATTGATCCATTTGGAAATTACTTGATACAAAAACTACTCGAGCAGTGCAATGATAATCAAAAGATGCATATACTTTATGAAATAACTAAAATACCTGGCCAGCTAGTCAAAGTTGCATGCAACATGCATGGGTATGGCCGCTTCATGCTTTGATATTAATTGCTTTCTTTTTATTTTCATTTTATAATAGCTTTATACTGTTTTTGAACTTAAAAATTCAGGACACGTGTGGTGCAAAAGGTGATAGAAACAGTTAGTACCTCAGATGAAGTGTCCATGGTAGTATCTGCTCTGAGCCATGGTGCCATTACTCTGATGATGGATGCCAATGGCAGTCACGTTGCACACCGTTGCTTGCAGAAGCTATCACCAAAGTGCAAAGCAGTAAGACATTTTTACTTTAATCCAATGTAGCCTTACTCATGCCTTTAATGTTGTCTGACTGTCTCTAACTTCCTTTTATCAGCTACATATTGTTATAATTCTTTACTCTGCTACATAGAACTAAATATCCAGTATAGTTAGAGCATGCCCTAGTGTTATAATCTCACAACATTCTATATTGCTGGAATTTAATCTGATTCTTGCTGCACATTTGAAACTTGCAGTGCTTCTAATTGTCTTACCAAGTTACTTTAATCAGCATGGTCTATGATATCCCATTCCTGAACATTTATTGGCTATCTGTATTTGAACTATCACTTGACTTTAAAATTTTCTTTGCTATACATGTCTCCAAGATTTCTAGTACTGTCATCGAAATTAATTTATAATGTGCTCTCCAATGAATTATTTTTTGGTGGAACATAGTACTAAAGATGTTTGAATTAACCATAGGGTGTTCAATTAGAGCAAATGTTAGGAAGTATAGCCATGAGTTCATGCTAGTTGTATCGAGGAACAAGAAAAGGATAATATAAATGTACTTAGCCACTCCTACGTATTTCTTTGCTATCGTTATTACCAATTTGTTTGTAAACTCGATTTTGGTCTACTATTACCATCTCAGTTCCTTCTCAATGCGGCCACAAAATATTGCGTTGAGCTAGCAAAGGATCGGCAAGGCTGTTGTATCATCCAGAAATGTATTATTCATGCAAATAAGGAACAGAAGAACAAGTTGTTGTACAGTATCACAGGTCGGGCTCTCAATCTCGCAGAACACCAGTATGGGTATGTATGTTGCCTTTTGCCTTCAGAGTTCATGTTACTTTGATTCCTTTGCAGCCTTGGCTTTCGAATGCTGATCATATGAATGAATCACTGCAGGAACTATGTAATACAGTTCATACTCGACCTCAAGGTTACTTGGGCAATGAATGAAATTCTGGACAAGCTTGAGGGTAGCTATGGATACCTGTCGATGCAAAAGTGCAGCAGCAACGTAGTTGAGAAATGCCTGAAAGAAGCACGGGGGCCAAAACGTGCAAAGATCATCCTTGAGCTTATCAACGACCCCAAGCTGCAGAATATCTTGCTTGATCAGTATGGGAATTATGTGATCCAAACAGCATTCCGGGAGTGCGGGGTAAAATACAATGTGCACAGCATGATGTTTTTGTTTTTAAAACTCAAACATGTCGACTAGTTTCTTTCTTAAACTGAAATTAATTTATAACGTGCAGGATGCTGCGGTTGAGGCTGCATTGGTCCGAGCCATCAAGCCACACATCAGCGCTCTTCGAAACAACATGTTTGGGAAGAGAATCCTGTCGAAAACCTGCCTGAGGAGCAGGAAGCTCTAATCCCACACCTCCTCAAGATGTCCTATGGAGTTGGTCTCATAAGGGGCATCGCTGATGTACAAATTCTGTAATAAAGTAGTATATGTCACGGGATAGGTCGTCGTGAAACCGAGTAGACTCAGGAGAAATGGATGAGGAGAGTAGTCTGGTTGGAGGAATCCACATTTTGGGCCATTGTAGAACAATCCTAAGCGTGTTGTAGTTGTAGAGTTGTTTGGGAGAGTTCGTGCAAATAAGTATATTATTACTTCGTTGGTAATCTGTCAGATGATCGTCTGTATCTTGTTTTATGGTAATCATTGTATGCTTGAGATGTAAAAATTTCATACTCATTGGATCAAGTATGATTGAGTTATAGACTTCATTTAGGTTTATGCTTAATAATTTTAAAATAATTAGAAGTGTGTAAAAGTAGAAAATGTATGTTCTCTGTCACAACATGATTATGTTAAGTGTTCAAATTTTCTATTGTTACCCACTTTTAACTATTTAAAAACCTTTTAATAAGCATAAACCTAAATAAATCTATAACTCAGTCATACGTGATCTAATGAGAACGAAAATTTTAGTACATCTCAAACATACAATGGTTAGTCTACGATAAATTTCTCCACAATACGACCACAAAACTGTAGCTATGATTAATCATAGAAAACCATAGATCTACAGTTAGAGCAAAACTTTCGTAATAAAACATACCATATCATATGTTTAGTATGTAGATCTACTTATGTGAAGTTTTAAAAATATTTTTTTTTATTTTTCTATAATTTGCTATAATTTTTCAAAGATTCAGACGAAATAAATATAAAAGAAAACAAAAAGAAAAAACACCTAGCCCACTATTAAAAGATGCAGGGCGTGTACTGTTGGGCTCTTTCATGTTTTGTGGGCTTAGGTGAATCCGGCCCACTAATAATATTATCATCGCGGGCCAAAAAAAAGGAAAAAACCCAGCCTGTCGTGAAGGGTACCCCTTTTGACAGGTCCAGCACGAGGGGCCGGCGCAGGCGCCACCGAGCGACAGGTCCTCCGCCGCCGCGAGCTCCTGCTGTCCGTCGGTGCAGCTGGCGGGGCTGGAGCCGCCTTCCGGACGGTGGGTTGCGCTCCGCTCATCAATTCCACCGGACCCTCTGCTGGCGAGTAACCCATCCCGTGGTACTGTACTGTACTGCTGCCTTGCTAATCCGTCCTGTCCCGTTCCGTTTTGGTTAGGTTCATCTTCTTCGGCGAGCAAGGTCAGTCCGGCCGTGGTGCGGGCACTGTCAGTTGCTAAGGAGTCTTGTCGCCCCCCTGTACCGCAGCTGCAATGAAGATGTGAGTGCTCGTATCCCGTCTCTCAGCTAGACTACTACCTGTGTCATTATGTTGTTCACCGTTACTGGTATGCTGACCTAAGCTGTCTGTCAATCTTCGACATGCACATCCTATCCATTACGCAGATTCATCAAAAAACATCCTATCCATTACGCAGATTCATCAAAAAATAGATCCAGCTAGTGCCTCAGATGGTCCCTGTTGGTTAATGGGTAATGGGTTCAGTTAGGTTTAACAGCAATATCTTGATCGATGATATTTTCCAGTTTCGCCTATTAATCTTTCCATAACCTCACAGTAATTGGGAGTGTAAGTGTGTTGCCAATCGTTCTGCTGCTTGTCAGCCACTGCGTGATTTAAAGCTAGACTAGGAATAACCTCTGCCCATTGATGTTCTGCAGACAGAAAGCAAATGCAGGGATTCTTACTAACTTTGAAGTTCTTGACTTCTTGCAAACAAGAGGTGCCAAAGTTGACCCTATGGGATGCTTGGGGGCTGTTGCTGCATCAGAGTGTAAGGTGATTACTTTGCGCCTCTTTTACCTAGGCCTTTATCATTTCGACTTGTTTATTTGTGCTGTTTTGTACCTAAACTGGTCTGATAGTCATCTTCGTCTCATTAGGTGTATGAGTACCTCTTAAAAACCCCTGCTTGCAACCAGACAAGGGAATCAATTTATGAATTTGTGAAGAGAAGTGAGGGATTCAAGCTTGCAGAAGCTGATAAGCTAAATGTCATCAACTGGAGACCATCCTCAGCTGCCGATGCTTATGCGGTACTGTAATATTCATCTTGCTGATAATGAGCATGTTTTTATTTTCAGATTTACTGTATTACTTGTTTATGCAACATATAGAAATTTTGCTGCACTGACCACTGTGAAGTGTCCTTCCTTGCTATGATATTACCATTTTTATATTGTTATTGGAAAAAAATGTTTGAAGTTTAGCACTGCTTCACTGGTGTGAGGATAACTGGGTTTGTCCAATTCAGACGCCTATGCTTTTTTTTTCTTGAATACGTAGAGAGCTATGCATCTTTATATTAAGAATTAAAAGGGCCAACTGTTCCAAATTATGAGTCGTTTTGAGTTTTGACTTTTCTAGATACATAGCTTTTGTTATGTATCTAGACAAAATATATATCTAGATGCATAGCAAAAGGTATGTACCTAGAAAAGCTAAAAATGACTTATAATTTGGGATGGAGTAGTATAGAAGCAAATGGGCTAAATAGCTTTCAATGATGCATAAATTTGCTTTTCTGAAGTCACGGAACATGAGGTTGAAAGAGGTTTAAATCTGTTTTTCCTTTTTAAGGGCTAGAAATGGCTGAATTTCTTTTGCTTTTGAATTTTGGCAAGATATGGAAAGATGCACTAACAACTATACTTGTTTGTTGTTTCATATCTGAAAAACTTTATTTACTTGTCCATAAGCTGGATTTCTGTCTTATAATTATCCATGAGCGCATCTCATGGATAACTTGTATTTCGGTGCAATGATAGGCAGAGAAAAGTAGTTCAAGTGTGTCAAATATGAAGTAATGATTTCTATTGCTATTTATTACACTTCCAAGAACCAGTCATAACTTATTCCCTCCATTCCAAATTATAGGTCACTTTAGCCTTGTGCTAAGTCAACTTTGACAAAGCTTTTAGTAAAAATACATTACCAACAAGTTCAATTAAATGCACTATCAAGACATGTCATAGAGAATTTAACTAGACTAATTTGATGTTGATGCAATTTTCTATAAACACAGTCAAACTTAGAGAACTTTGACTGGATGTACAATGATTACACTTTATAGCTTGATGTCACTATGGAATCAAATTGATTGGGATGTACAGAGAATTTGATTATTATCGTTCTATGTTAAAGCAATGTGTTTGCAATAAGTTCAGAAATTTGCTTAGCTGTTTAGTCTTCATTTTTATCCTCTACTGCAGATGATAGAAGAATGTGGGAAACGATTTTCCAAGGACGACCAAGGAGAAGCATGTGACGAAGACGAGCGGGTCCAGGAGTTTTTGGATATGGTGAAGGAGGTTTTGCCACCACCCCCACCTAAGGCAGAGGCAGAGGCAGAGGCGGTGCAGGAGTGAATGTGGTGTTAATTGACATACTTAAGGGTTAGATCGCCCGAGATACATGTAGCTCTATTTTAGTATTATATAGGCAGCTCTCTTGCCTGTTCGTCCTTAGAAAGTTTGTACCGACTGCATTTTCTATTGCAACCTGTAGAACATTCAGAAGACCTGAGTGTTAAGTTATGGGAGTTTTGTATTTTGTTCCTTAAAGATTTTTTTATTTTTTATTTTTACTTGACAGCATTTATCACATTCCAACACTCGGCAACATTTATAACTTTCCATTTATTTATCCTGGGAAATAAAACATTGCACAGTGTCATTAAAACTACTATTACCGAGTTACATCACCATGGTCATGGTCTGGCATCCGTTCCACAACTATAAGCTCCTATACTCAGACTTGGCGTTGAGTTCGTATACCTGCCAATCTTATCCACCCGTAGACTTATACATAACCCAATCGATTTAATAAAACTTTGTCCTAATGGTGCTCCTTTAGTTTCAACTTTCTAGAATCAGCGATATATTTATTTCATGATTTATCAATGATACTGATTGGTATCTTAATAATTATGTATTTTTTTTATAAATTTCGTTAAACTTAATATGGTTTGACTAGCACACCTCTAGGAGTATTTTTTTTATAAGTCTTACACACGCACACACCATCTCTAAAGATTGAGTCGGTGGATCTTAAGATTTACTATAAAGGCCATAGGTGTCTCATAAGTCACAATCGACAATCATGTTGTTTAACCCTAAGATCTCTTCAAGACTGATACTCGATCTTCAAACGTAGGAATTCCAAACGGCCTACCCGTTCCAAATGTTCATTAATCTGAAAATCCGAGCTACGAAAAACCAAGCCTCAGAGCAAGACATGATCTAAGTGATGGATGCAGTTAAGATGAAAAAAGATGAATGGTCTTGTTTTAATTTTTTTCATTTATTTTCTTTGTGTGTTTTTTCTTTCCTTCTTTGATTTTTTTTCTTTTTTTTTCTTTCACTTATTTTCCTTTTCTACTATTTCTTTTTCCTTTTTCTTCACTTTTATTTTTTGTGTTCTATTATTCTTATCATATTTTATTATTTTTCATTGTCTTTTCTTTTCATCTTTTATTATTTTTTTATCTTTCTTTCTTTTTATCTTTTATTATTTTTGTTTTTCCTTTGTTTTCTTATATTTTTTTTTTCTTTTTTTTATTTTTATTGTTTGTGGTATTTTTTTATCTTTTGTTTCCTTTTTATATTTTTCATTTTTGTGGTATGTTTTTCTTTGATTTTTTCTTTCCATCCATTCATTTATTTTCCCTTTTTTATTTATAATTGTATTTTTACTCTTTTTTATTTATAGATACACTTGATATTAATGTAGTATACATGTAATGTTCTATAATATACTTTTTATGTTTGCAAGTAGAAATATGATATATTTTGTGATGTCCAGTAAGCATACATCGGTGTTCTAGGATATTTTTGATGTTCCATAGATTTTTTTTCTTCTTTTTATTTGACTCTAATTAATTACTTCACTAATTTTATTATTTTATTTTATATTTATGATGTTTACGTAGTATACATATGTTCTACGCTATATTTAGCGATGTTTGTGTAGTCTTAATGTAAACTACGATGTATTTGTGATGCTCGCGTAGTATACATTAACACATATGGTGTTTGAAAGGATCTAAACAATGTCTAAAGGGGGTGAACAGGCGTATCTAAAAATTCTACACAAAACTCAAAGTCACTTGTCAGTAACTGTTGGAACTTATAGTAGTTCGGGTCGGAACTTATAACGTCGTCAGAAGTTCCGGCACAAACTGTCAGAAGTTCCGATGCCTACGGGGAATGAACTATAATTTAGCCCCACGTTCCCAATTAAAGGGGTGAATGAGGTCAATAACTTACAACACCACTTCCTAGTGGTAAGGTGAGGATGTTTGACCACTTCCTTGACGCTAAGAATCCTCCAAATCGTAGATTGGGGCCAAACCATAGGAATGGGGTTGAGAGAGAAAGAGACAAGCAAATATAAGTAATACAAGCAAATCACAGCAACAACAAGCACGCGAGTGAATGGTCCTAATATGTCTAGAGGAGAGGGGGGGTGAATAGCCTATTTAAAAATTCTATAAACTCACTAGAGCAAGAGGTTAGTAAATAACAAAGCGAAGCTTTTTTGCTCTAGCTCTAACGGGGTGTTTGCAAGCCACTTATCCAACAATTCTAATTGCTACAATCACTAAGTTCAATCAATTGCTAAGTCACTACTCACACTAGAGAGTTACCTAAAGTTTCTATACAAGAAATCAAGCTACTCTAGTTTGCGGGAATGTAAAAGAGTAGGAATGAGCTTTTATACCGATGTGTAGAGGCAAGTGAACCAATCAATATAATGAAGACCAATCGCTAAGAGAAATCCAATCAATCATAAGAGGTGTAGCATGAACCATGAACCAAAGATTTTTCTCCCGAGGTTCACATGCTTGCCGGCATGCTAGTCCCCGTTGTGTCGACCAACACTTGGTGATTCGACAGCTAAGAGGTGTAGCATGAACCTTGTCCTCACTAGGACACCGCAATAACCTACCAACAAGTGAGGTAACTCAATGACATGAGCAATTCACTAGAGTTACCTTTTGCGCTCTGCCGGAGAAGGCACAAACAATTACCAACTCATGCTAAAGCTCCTCCGCTGCTCCAAGCCGTGTAGGTGACGGCAACCACCAAGAGTAACAAGAAATCCACAGCCAAATCAATCCCTAAGTGCCACTAGATGCAGTTACTCAAGCAAATGAATATGGAATCACTCCTGATCTCACAAAGATGATTAATCTATGAAGGAGATGAGTGGAAGGTGTTTGCTTAGGCTCACAAGGATGTCAAGTATACTAGAATGCCAAGAGAGATACCCAAAAGCCGACCAACTAGTATTTATGGACACCCCAAACAAAGAGCCATTGGCTCTCTCACTGTACACAAAACAGGGGCGTCGAATGCGTAAATGGTTAGCCATCGAACGCTGGAACCCAGCGTTCAATGCTTAGATGGCATCCACGTGTCTTGCTTTTGAATCTCACACGTCGATCTCTAATGATCACAAAGTCAGTCGACACTACTATTAAAGTGGGCGTTAGACGCACCGACAAAACCCATCAAACGCTGAGTCTCACATCAGATGCTACTCAGAGAGGTCTAGAAACCATCGAGGACACATCGGACGCATCCGACGGTGCTGCATCGGATGCACCCCAATGTCCGACGCACACAAAGATGGAACAACATTGCTACAGTGTGAGTACCAGGCGCTCTAATGCTAGGGCGTCGGACGCTCCGACACACACTTCCTCGTGCGCACCTAGTCAACACGCGTCGAACGCTAGCCTAGCGTCCGACGCTCTGAGAGTCAGCGTCCGGTGAGTGAAAACACTCCATGACTTCTCCAAATTTTCCATTGGCACAATAAAATATTTGTGTTTCATTTTCTCAAAAGCGCCGAATCTCGCCTGGCAAGCTCGGTGGGAGGGAGAGAGAGACCCAACTCCTCATTGCCAAATCACCATTATCATTTCTTGCTCTATTACTTGACATGTACCAACCTCATCTAATCTACACACACTTAGCATAGAGGTTAGTACTTTGGGTTTCATCAATTATCTAAAACCAAACTAGGGCTTTCAATCTCCCCCTTTTTGGTAATTGATGACAACCCATTTACAAAGATTTTCAATAAAAGTTTCCTAGATTCATGTTGCTTGCCCAAGCATTTTACCATGTGCAAAGGTTATGGTCAAGTTTCATGAACCCAAATTGGTAGCAGTTGCTCCCCCTACATATGTGCTAAGAGTTTGGATTTGAAAGCTTACACATATACTTGAATAGGAAAGATAGGAGTCAATTTCTACCAAATGATGCTAAGGTGCAAAGAATAGACATTTGAAGCGTGATACCAATCGGAGTTACCAATGTATACCATCCTTAGCACCATTAGTAACTAGACATTCTCAAAACTAGAACACCGCGTGAGATCAACATTATAACCAAGGTTCTAGTATAACTTGTGAAAACACAAAAGTCTAGTTACACTTCCTATGCAAGCTAGTTCTTCATTTCATCAATTGAACCTACAACCAGCATCCACCACACAAGCTAGGTGACGGAGAAAAGCTTGAAAGCTAATGCAAATGCAAGCGAACAAATATGATGCACATTCAAATACAACATACAAGCTTATGAGCTTGCTCCCCCTATTTGTGTGCTTCAAAATTTTAATTGATCCCCTTCCTTTATCATGTTACTCCCCTATGTTTGTATTTCTCCCCCTTTAACAAATGTTTGAGAAATTTCTGAACTCAAATTTTAGATAGGTTAGTGTGAAACCATATGAAGTGAGATCATTTTCCCAAATTGGTTCAATCTAGATTACCTGCCTAAGATATTTAACTCAGTTTGATCCAAGGACAAGCTTTTTCACACCTCAAGTAAGGCTTCTCTTGTACCATGTTGAGTTAAACACTTATAGCTCATTTTCTAGATCAAACACTAGGTTTACAAACCCATAGACATGTTATATGCTACCACTAGATCAATTCAAGTATAGAAGCAATAGTGGTACCATACATGCATCAAATTCATTTGATTTTCATGAATGAGCCTAAGTCATGTAAGGAATGACTAGATGCACTAAACAAGTCCTTAGTAAAGGATGAATGACATGACAACCAATTTTACCTTACTTTGCTCGAAGAAGAGGCATGTCATACGGTGGGGGTGCATCAACACATATTTGAGAAGTCAAGTATGTTCAATTCATTCCTTAGCTTGCAAAACCACTTCTCATAAAGTGGCTTGGTGAATATGTTGGCAAGTTGATCATCGATGCCTACACTCTCAATGCAAATGTCCCCTTTTTGTTGATGATCTCTTATGAAGTGATGGTGGACATCTATATGCTTTGTTCTTGAGTGTTGAACTGGATTATTGGTGAGCTTCATGACACTTTCATTGTCACATAGCAATGGCACTTGTTTGAAATTGATTCCAAAATCCTTCAATGTGACCTTCATCCATAGAATTTGTGCACAACAACTATTGTGGCAATGTATTCAGCTTCGGTGGTTGAATGTGCAACACTAATTTGTTTCTTGGATGACCATAAGACAAGTGATCTTCCCAGTAGTTGACATGTGCTTGATATGCTTCTTCTTTCAACTTTTCATCCTGCATAGTCTGAATTGGAATATCTAATAAGTTCAAACTTTGCACCTTTGGGATACCACAAACCAACATTTTGTGTATGCTTCAAGTACCTCAATATTCTCTTTGTTGCTTTCAAATGACTTTCTCTTGGTGAGGCTTAGAATCTTGCACA
>Ga0182004_10001988_pt1 | contig 15610 bp, 10 predicted proteins | sample Sormic07211540_1_FD_120479 | JGI IMG/M metagenome (GOLD analysis project Ga0182004, IMG submission 120479) | Endophyte microbial communities from Sorghum bicolor roots, Mead, Nebraska, USA - 072115-40_1 MetaG | ecosystem: Host-associated > Plants > Roots > Unclassified | place: USA: Nebraska...
AGAATTTGTAGCTTCAAGAAAATTTAGATCTAGAGCTGCACGTACACTAAAAACATGTAAACGGATCATTTTATTTATATCTTAGACTAAATATAAGTATATGAATCGCTACAGGAAACTCAAACTTTGCCGAGTGTCATATGTTTTGCCGAGTGCCAAAACTCGGGCACTCGGCAAAGAGTCTCTTTGCCGAGAGCCGCACTCGGCACAGCATGGCACTCGGTAAAGACGCTCTTTGCCGAGAGCCGCACTCGGCACAGCATGGCACTCGGTAAAGACGCTCTTTGCCGAGTGCTCGACACTCGGCACAGTCTGACACTCGGTAAAGAGCCTCTTTGCCGAGTGCCAGACAGTCAGCAAACCTTGGCACTCGGCAAAGGCTAACGATGGTACACACCGTCAATCTTTGACGAGTGTCATTAGAAGACATTCGGCAATGGGGCTCTTTGCCGAGTGTCAAATTTGGCACTCGGCAAAGATTTTTTTTATTTTTTATTTTTTTTGCCTCCAAACTTTTTGTACTTACTTTGTATTTTATTTTGAAGTATATGTTAAAATTTGGCACAAATCTTGATAAATTTTCTATATATATTTAATTTATTTCGCTTAAACGTATTTCTTCTGAAAATACAATATTGAACTAGAGGTGCATCCAATCATAGAATTAGTTGATTGGAAAAATGATATTCACAATATTTCTTATAGTTTGAGACCATTTCCAAGAGCACGCGTGAAATTTTGAACGTCTTATATATGAAATATGACGATAAAGTTATGGGAGAAATGCATTTTAATTATATAAATTAGAAATAAAGTCCGAAAATCTTAAAACCTGGCGACATGTTTTTACATCACATGTAGATGTTATGATAAAAATTGGGGAACGTTTCACAAAAGTTGTCATGTACGTTAGTTATAAACCTACACATCTCACAAGTGATCACATGTGAAATAAAGTGAGAGATGTAGGTTTATAACTATCATACTTAACAACTTTCACAAAATAATCTCAAAATTTTATCGTAGTGTCCTCATGTGATGTCAAGACGTGTCGCCAGGTTTTAAGTTTTTCAGAATTTATTTGTAATTTATATAATTAAAATGCATTTCTTCTGCAACTTTGTCGCCATGTTTTATGTATAAGATGCTCGTAAAAATAGCCTCAAACTATAACAAGTATCCTGAATATAATTTTTCCAATCATCGAATTCTATGATTCGATGCACCTGAAGTTCAATATTGTATTTTTGAAAAAAATACGTTTAAACGAAATAAATTAAATATATATAGGAAATCTATTGAGAATCGTGCAAAATTTTAACATACACTTTAAAATAAAGTGTAAAGTCAGTACAAAAAGTTTAGAGGTAAAAAATAAAAAAAATAAAAAAACCTTTCCCGAGTGCCACTGCGTACAGCACTCGGAAAAGATTAAATGTGTCTTTTGAAAAAAAAAATAAAAACTGAGATGGTTGTCTTTGCCGAGTGTCTTCCAACAAAACACTCGACAAAAAATATATATTTTTTTTAAAAAATAAAAATAAAATATATTCTTTCAAAATAATTTAAACTGCGGCTGTTATCTTTGCCGAGTGTCGTTACATTAGGCGCTCGGCAAAAAATATTTTTTAAAGAATTAAAAAAATAATTTTCAAAACAAAAAAATTAAAAAATGTGCCGAGCGTCTGATTCAGCTGCACTCAATAAAAAATGAATTTTCAAAAAAAAAAGTTCTATCGAGCGCCAGATCTGGTGCACAAAATCCCCAATCGGCCATGCCACTCGGGCTTGCCTGCCCACAAACGCCACCGCAGCGCCCGCCCCCGCTCGCGCCCGCCGCCGCAGCGCCCGCGTCCGGCCTCGCCCTCGCCGCCGCAGCGCCCGCCCGCGGCCCCCGCGCGGCCGCGCCCTGCATCCGTGCGCCCGACCTCGCCCCGGCTGCTGCTGCGCGCGCCCTCGGCTCGCCGCGGCCCCCGCAGTTCGCTGCGGCCGTCCGCGCCCGAGCTCGCCCCGGCCGCCGCAGCACCCGCGCGCGGCCCCCGCGCCCGCCTTCGGCCCCTGCGCCGGTAGCGCCCGCCCTCGGCGCGCCGCGACCCCCGCGGTTCGCTGCGGCCGTCCGCGCCTGAGCTCGCCCCGGCCGCCGCAGCCATGTGCATCAGGCATAAGTACTCTAACTGTTGTTACCTGATTAGTAGTTTAGTTTATGATATTAAACATTGTAGCCATATCTGTTTTCTGTTAGATATCCTGTGTGGTGATGAAAAGTGATGTCTTCAGTTCTGCTATTTGTCTCGGATCAAGTTTATTTGCTTTCTGTTACTGAAACAAGCTCTTACTATTTCCAGATTCGTGATCTCGACTTTGCCATACAGATTAGACAATAGTATGTCAAGCTGATTGTCTCGCCAGCTTTGGCAATGTAAATATGTCACACGAGCATAGGTTTGTATTTTACAGGAAGTTGCAATCATGTAGCAACTTTGTTGTTTGATTGTTTTCATATACTGTTGTCTGATTGAGTGATGTCCTACGGCCAGGTGTGTCTGCAAACAGAGGTGGGCACTAACCTTCAGATCCTCTGTATCATCTTTAGAAGGTAATTAGTTGATGCTGCAGTGATCTTTCCCCCATTTTTCAGTTTTCTTAAGCACGCTTCAGACACTCAATCTTTATGCACAAGGATCAATACATAATGGATTCCATGTTAGAAAGTTTCCCTGATGATTGCTTGTAGAGAATTTAAAGACATGTAGACTATTAAATTATTTTAAATATATTTTAGATGTGTAATAAATAATTCAGGATTGTTATTTGTGTGGTTAGAGATATAACATGTGTGCTGAGAAAAAGGTTGAATATATTTTTCCCTGTTGCCCGTAGACTGAGTTGATTATTTGAGTCGACAATCATGAATCAGTCACATGTTTCTATTTTTTTCCCTATTTTGTGCACTTCTGGAAATAATCTTGAGAATTACATGCACCAATGCTAGCTGAACATTTTGTCCATCGTAACTCACTCTGTGTAAATTGCATTCTTCTTAGGTAGATTGGTGAGGAGACGAGCAGACACTCAACTCAGGTGAACACACTCTGTAATTGAGCTGATAGCTCTCTGTATTGCATTCTTCTTAACATGATAGCTCTCTGTATTGCATTCTTCTTAGCAAGTAGTGATGTATATAGCAACCCCAACTGGATCTTTGATTTATTTTTTCAGTTAGATCATCCATCTTGAGCAGAGTTGAGTCATGTCAGTGAACTTATGTTTCTTTGTGTATTGAAAGACCAAGATGCAATGGAAAAGCTCAAAGGAACCACTAATTGTTGGATCAGCAAACCACTCTGCTTAATGCCTTGATTCTAATTACTTAGCTTATTCTCCGCTGGTTTCTTGGAAGCTGCTGCTTTTGGGTAGGAGATGCACCTGCCAGAATTAGTTTGAGTTCAGTTTAGTAGTGTTTTTGGATGCTAGCTAGGGATTTAAGCAACAGTAGTAATGCTTGTGCTATTACCTCTGTTAGGATCTGCAGATGTTATGGTGTTATCTATGTGCAGAAAGTGTTTATAGGATAGGATTGTTTGGTAGGCAAAGAATTTACAAATAAAGATTTTTCAAAAAAAATATTTTCTTTGCCGAGTGCCTTCTAGCAGGGCACTCGGCAAAGATTTTTCAAAAAAAAAAAAAATTCTTTGCTGAGTGGCTCCAGGCAGAGCACTTGGCAAAGAGTTTTTTTTTTAAAAAAATTAATTTCTTTGCCGAGTGCCTCCAGGCATGACACTCGGCAAAGAGCTTTTCTTTAAAAAAATTAATTTCTTTGCCGAGTGCCTCCAGGCAGGGCACTCGGCAAAGATTTTTTTTTAAAAAAAATAATTTCTTTACCGAGTGCTACAGGGTATGACACTTGGCAAAGAAATTCGGAAAAAAATATTTAATTATTTGCCGAGTGCCTTCCTTGGAGACACTCGGTAAAGCAACCGTTAGTTAGACACCCGCCGTCACGGTAACTTTTCTTTGCCGAGGGCTTTCAGAGACACTTGCCCGACAAAAGACACTCGGCAAAGAACCCTTTACCGACGAAAAATTTGCCGAGAAGTCTTTACCGAGTGCGGCACTCGGCAAAGGCTTTGCTGAGTGCAATAGTGCTTTTGCCGAGTGCCGTAGGCACTTGGAAAATCACCTATTTCCTGTAGTGAATACCTTTACTTTAGTCTACATATAAAAAAAATTGAACTTGGATCTTGGATCTAGATTTGTTCCAAACTGACACTGCTTTTATATATACAACGATTGTTTCTTTAAAATTTGCGGCTTTGCAATCTTCTATTTTGCACGTGTATATATTTCGGCGTCACACGAATCAACACCTAGGTCTGTGGCTCAGCGCTAACGGGCAGCACACCGAGCTGTTTGGGCCGCCAGGCCAAAATGGGCCGTCCAGCACCGCGCCCCAGACCTCGGCGTGCCAACAGCTAACGCCAATGTGTGCGGCTCGGCGTCAGCTTACTTGACGTCGAGGTCCCGACCACGTGTTTTCGACGACCAGGGTCATCGATGACGTGGCACTATCTAGGCGTTATAGGACACAATGCCGAGACTCGAAACCTCGGCGTGCTGTTACATGACGCCGGTCTATTTTTGAAAATTGTTTCGCCAGGGGTCTAATTACAAAAAAAGTTTCAAAAAAGGACAAAATTGCAAAAATTTCATGTTTGGTACTGAGAGAGTAGAGTATGGAAAACAATTCTATAACATGAGCATAAAGAAATCAACTTATGAACGTTTTATGAAATCCTCCATGGAGTACCTTGTTTGATAGTAGCTTGAAGAGTTTCTAACATGAGTTCTGTTTGTGCCTTTGACTCTATGTTATTAGGGCCATTTTTGATAGAGCTCCATATCCAAAAAAAAATCATGGATTTCTAGATCTTAGAATTTGTAGCTTCAAGAAAATTTAGATCTAGAGCTGCACGTACACTAAAAACATGTAAACGGATCATTTTATTTATATCTTAGACTAAATATAAGTATATGAATACCTTTACTTTAGTCTACATATAAAAAGATTGAACTTGGATTTTGGATCTAGATTTGTTCCAAACTGACACTGCTTTTATATATACAACGATTGTTTCTTCAAAATTTGCCGCTTTGCAATCTTCTATTTTGCACGTGTATATATATTCCTATTAAAACTCGATGTTTTTTCAGTGTTCCTGCACCTTCTGTTCCGTTCGCATATTTTCAAAAGTGCCATGTCAACCATTACAGAAAATGATAAGGTCCCTGGTGGTAACATAGGCAAGAAAGCATATTCTTGATTTCTTCACTGCAAGTGCAAAGGCAAGGCGGTATGTTCTAGGTTATATTGGTAAAAGATATGTCATACGGAGTACCTCTTCTATATATTTCAAAATGTTTCAAAATCTTTTTTACGGGCAATTCAGTATGTTTTTTGAGAGGTAAAAAAAATCCAGATAATGATGTACATGCATGTACGTACCCACGTAAACACATGTCTATTCGCTTGCCATAAGTACTGTTCACTGGTTTATTGTAAGAGAAGAACACTGTTAAATAGTGCGAATACAAGGTCGAGAAGTACCCTTGTGGTACATTTTGTGATGAGTGATTGTCAACGTGATCCACGAATAGGTTAAGTTGGTGACTAACATTACCATGGCGGAAGCTATGTGTGCGGCATATCTCTTGGCTTGTGGTGTTCAGCTGTGGAGCTCGTAGGCGGTGGTCGACGGCGAGGTGAAGGTCAAGTAGAGACGTGCCGTGCCGATGGACCCGGAGCGGTGAAAGGCGGACGTGAGACTTGGACCGACGGACCAGGAGGCCGAATGACCAGCTGCGGTGGCTGACATCTGGGACATCGACAAGTGCAAGCGTACATGGGAGTGACCGTGTTGACCAAGTCAAGACGGCTGATGTGAGTCGAGCGATGCTCAAGAGGACTTGGCGGGCCAGCCGGTCGAAGACGATGGTGACACGTGTCGAGTGGCGGGGAAGCGTATGGAGTACACTACTCGCGGCGGATTTCGCGGGTTTGGGCCTCAAAACCCGGGCGGAGGTCCCGATGCGGACGGATGGCACGTGGCGGCATCGGTGAGATCGCTTCGGGGCGAGGCTACCGGTGAGGAGGCGCGGTGGCTGTCGGATTTAGGTTATGTCGAGTTGGACTAGAATGCCTCTGGGACTAGCTAGTTCGTTTAAAAATATCTAGAAACTTTTGAGAAATATGTAATATGCTTAATAAATAAATCGGTGGAGTTCCCCATCTCTCTAACCCTCTCCACCTACTGCTCTCTCAGCTCCTCTCTCCCGCAGGTCTCCTCCTCCTCTCTCTCTCCTGCACGTCTCCTCCTGTAGGTTTTTCTTTTTTAGTTTTCTCTATGAACTGAATCTTTCATGGTGTAATTAAAACTGATTTTTGTCTGGGAATGGAGGCCCAAATCCTCCATTTGTCCTTCGGGATTCCATCTTTTTGCCAGTGATTTTCGTTCATTGCGTTTTTTGAGTTTTCCCCATTTTCGTTCTTGGCTAAATTTCCCGGAGTTTGGTTTAATCCTAGGCGATGATTTCTTAGGAATAGATTTGTAGCTAGCTGAATTCTATCTGTGCGAATTCTTGGCTCGATTCATGGAGTCTTTAGTTGGATTCCGTCAGTTTTCTGTTGATTTCCTGAGCCGCCCCTTTTCTGTTCTTGTGTTCTGTGTTCTGAGTTCGTTCTGTTCGTAGTTCTTCTTGTTAGTTCGTTGTGTTCGTGCAGTTCATCGGTTTTGACTCCAGAGGTGCTCAGGCGCCGTGCGTGGCTTACAGAGTGCTTGTGTCAGATCCCGTGAAGTCCTAACGCTGACCGGTTGTGTGTCTCTTCTCTAGGTGCTGTGTCTAGCACTGGCCCGAGCAGCTTTGCTCTGGTTCCCGGTTGTTCCATCGTAGCAGACAAGCAGTAGGAGTAGCAATTCACGTGATTATTTAGTGGCTTTTAGAGTTGTCTCAATCAAGCAATAGTGTTTGTTTTCTTTTAATCAAGGTTTTTCCTTGTTCTTGGTTGTGGGCAAAGAGCTTTGAAGCTCATCAGCATTTTGTTTCAGGCAGTGCTTTCTCCTGGCTATGCTTGCCTCTCCAGGTTTGGTGCAGAGATGGTGCAGACCCGATCCATCTTTTTCTTTTACTGCAGCCAACCAACGTTGTTCTTGATCTCTGTTCTTGAGATTGTTCTTGGTGCTTGTTTTGTTCGCTCTAGCTGTGCATTGGGCAGATAATCTGTATTAGCAAGTGGATTTCAGTTTGCTCACCAGCAACCCTTCTCACGTATTTCTTGCAGGTGCGTCAGGCCAGTGTGATCGTCTTTGAGGCAACGAGCAGAGCCCAGTGTTGTCTAGCATTTGGTGCTGCCTTCATCGCCCAACAAAAATTCAGCAGACTCCTTGTTCTGTGCTTGGCAAATTTTCTTGAGCTCATTTTTTTTATTCGCAGCGTGGTCATTTGAACTCCGATTTGATTTTCGTCAGTTACGTTCGTCTTCTACCATTGTGAGGAATTTTAGCTAATTGCTCTTGTCACCAGTTGGCTTGAGTAATTCAGTTTGGGTACTTATTTGTGTTCGGTGGTGATTTGGGACAGCGGCCAAAAATATTTCAAGAGAAAATTTACTGCTCGCATTCATCTCCCTCTAGTCGCCGTTTTCGGTCCTTCAAATAGTTGGCAGAAAAACAATGTTAAATAGTTTGTTCGTTTGAGCTTATCAGTCGAATCTATCAGTCATTCAGCATTGTTTTTCTCTCACAAAAAATCAGCTAATAGTAATTTCTATCATAGCTTATGAGACAAACAAACAAGATTGGGTCCACGTGTCCACGTGGTGCGTGATCGTATCATTGCGAATCGTTGGTCTTTGAACCGAAAGAAAGATGACAGGTATGAGAACGATGATGTGTGCACATGTACAAGATCACAGAGGATCATGAGAGTTGATAGTTTCTGATCATAGGAATGGCTCCACCGACCACGTGTGTGGTGCGAAAACAAAAACCCCACTTGTTGCTTTCAGACACACAGGGGCGTCGACACCGAGAGCATGCGTGCAGCGAGCGTTGCCATATCCACCGTCCATAAAAGAGCCAATTACTAGAATTATCATAAATCAATTAACCAAAATTTAAAAAATACTAAGATTTATGATATCAAATTAATATCATAAAATATATAAGATGCATATTATATGCCATATATATTGTTACTTTTTTCTATAAAGTTAATCAAACTTAAAAAAGATTTGATTGATACGGATTCTACGAATTGATTCTTTCGTGGACGGAGGGAGTAACCAAAATAACTTATTAATGACGCAACAAACATCAAAAGTGGGAGCAAGGGGAAATTTTTCAACATACATGGCTTACCCATTTATGTATATATACTATTTTTTTGTAAAAAGGAAAGTTTTCATTAAAACCTCAGAAATAATACATCAAAAATATAATAAGGATATGTTTGGTAACTCCTTCTGGCACCTTGGCACCTTGACTAAAAGCAATCCCCTTTTACTCTAAGGGGCAAGATGCCAAAAATACGCTCGAGCAGATTCCATTTTCAATCCTCTTTTCCTATTTTTTTTGGCAATTCCTCAAAATCCTCCATTCCCTCAAATGAAGGAAGAGAAGCAACAATTTTCTCAATCCCCTTTCCTCTTTTCTCTTTGACTCACATCTTGAATCCACATTTGGTGTGCAATCGCCGATTGCGTCGTTCACTGCAGCCATCGCTTCGGCGCACCCGTGCTAGTGTATTTAATGAAGAATTTAATTGATGTTTATCGATGCTAGTGTATCTTTTTAATATATATTTGATTCAATCCAAGTTAAAATATGGCGTCTATGATTTTGAATCAAGTTAAAACCTGGCGTCTATGGATAATGGATAGTGTATTAGTTCAGGCTTTTTGCTGGCTTCTGCGCCAAAGTTGCAATAAACAACTCAACTATTGAGTTGGTTTTTAAAAAAGCTAAAAACTAGAGGACATAAACTAAAAGCTAAAAAGTAGTATTATTTTTTTAGTTTTTAGTGTGCTGAGCTAAAAATTGTACTATACAAGTCAATAGGAAAAACCAGGCTGCATCTTTTTTGGCTGCGTACATCCTCATATGTAGAGGCGGGATGTTTTTTATCCATTATCTAAAAAAATAGTTAGAAACAAGAAAAGCTACCTTTTAAACCAAAATCAAAAGTTGTTGCTCAACAAATAGACCCTAAAGAAATTTAAAGTGGATTGAGCATCATCAATCGTATCATGGAGCTGATGATTTGTTCCGCCAACTATTACTAGACCACTTTTCATAATTCTTGATGAAAACAAACATTGTACTTTGTGATGGTTTTCTCGGGCACAATTTAGAGTCTATTGTAGTGAACCTGATAACTATTCAACAATATATTTTCTTTTAAAATAAATTAGTAAATAACAGCTATGACTTTTCAACCAAACAAAACAGATCGTTAGAATTTGTTTAAAGCAGTCAGGGGTTAAAATTTAATTGATTAGTACTATCGGTTAAGCCTTATTTGTTTGGCTAAAAAGCCATGAAAAAAAGTACTACTGACTAATTTATTATGAGAGAAAAAAGTACTGCTAAATAGCCGGTAGATTCGGCTAGATAGCTCTTTGCAACCACAGTCGACAGTCCACACATGCCCCTGTAATTCGACGTACCTACACGTAGGAAAACGGACGTTCCAACAAAACCGCCGCGGCCCACGGGGTCGCTTTCCACCTGGGCAGGGGGGCAGGGGCCGCAGGCGCAGCGTGCCGATCCCACCAACCAGTTGCCTTGCCGACTCACCTCGCGACGAGTCGCAATCTCGCAGCAGAGACGCACCACCATCTCCACTTCTCCACTCTCCAGAGTCCAGCCCCAGTCCTAGTCCTCACCGATGGCCACGCCAGCGATGGTCCCGCTGCGGCAGCTCTTCGTCGACGGCGAGTGGCGCCCGCCCGCGCAGGGCCGCCGCCTCCCCGTCGTCAACCCCACAACCGAGGCCCACATCGGTGAGTGACCTGACCTCCCCGATCGCACCCATCTCTGTTTCCTTCTGTTGTACGTACTACTAGTTTGTTGCTTGGCCTTGGCGTGGCGCTGATGCGTGCGCTGCTCGGGTTTGCGTGCTCGCGCGCGCAGGCGAGATCCCGGCGGGCACCGCGGAGGATGTGGACGCCGCGGTGGCTGCGGCGCGGGCGGCGCTCAAGAGGAACCGCGGCCGTGACTGGGCGCGCGCGCCGGGGGCCGTCCGGGCCAAGTACCTGCGCGCCATCGCCGCCAAGGTACGCTAGCCCTCTTTGCTCTAGCCTAATTTAATTGGGCGAAAAAATACTCGAGTGCTGTGCCTCTGCTTCCAAGCATTGGTACCTAGGAGTGCTTCCTAAGTTAGGAAGTAATTCAGAGTGGATTGAGTGTGTGTGGCAACTCACTTGTGTGTGGTAGCTACTTTTGTGCTTTGATGGGGGTACGATACGGTGACTGGATCTGTACCCTCGGGATGGTATCAGTGAACTTCTCAGTGCTTGTGCTATGTGTATTCGCACTGTTTCTGTGTTACATGAACAAAGGCACAGAAAGTACAAATTAAACTCCTCCAACTGTACACCAATCTATTCAGGGGAAATACTGAGGATCTGCTTTTGGCATGAACAAACTATTGCTTTCCATCAATACAGGGTGTGTTAACTTTATCATCAACTCCAGTTTCAAAACACCTCAAAAGATCTTTCTCTTTTTAAACTTCAATCGGGAAAGTCTTGTAAAATTTGGTTGGGTCGTCAAAGTTCTGTTGGAAATATATTCACGCATACCACATTTTGCATGTAAAAATGTCTTCTTATTCAGGTAATTGAGAGGAAACCTGAGCTGGCTAAGCTAGAGGCACTTGATTGTGGGAAGCCTTACGATGAAGCCGTATGGGACATGGTATGTGACACACCTTATGGAAGTGTGCAGATTTTTTCCTCTAGCTTAGCTTGCAATCACGATCTGTTTGGTATTCCGTTTATCAGGATGATGTTGCTGGGTGCTTTGAGTACTTTGCGGATCAGGCAGAAGCCTTGGACAAAAGGCAAAATTCCCCAGTTTCTCTTCCAATGGAAACTTTTAAATGCCACCTCCGGAGAGAGCCTATTGGGGTAGTTGGGCTGATAACTCCTTGGTATTTTCATTTCTCCCTCACTTTGCTGTTATTTGTATTTATGATCAAAACACACAGGGGAGTGGCCTGTATTGAGTAATACAGCTTCATTTCCCCTAAGATCTCAGTTGTATAGCAAAAAAACTGCTTATTCTCTAACCACAGTCTTTTAAACCTAATTTTAGATAACCTTCCTCATCATCGTCCTGAAATATTGCCAGTGTTCATATTTGTAATTCATATCCAGTGTTGAACAATCTCACCTATATATCCAAGTTAATGTCCAATTTATTGTTTGCTTGTGTCAATGTTTGGCCAATGTCAATAAATATTCTTGCTATATTGATAGAACATTGGGCTTTGTCCTAGTACAAGTGTCGCTTCTGCTCCATAAGCCCATTATTCTGCTACTATCCTTGTTCATGTATTTGTTGGGTGGGCCATTTTAGTTTATTGTGTCTAACTGTCTATGTATAAGATTTGTTGACTAAGTAACTGATTTACTTATATTTATGTTCCTTCATATGTTCTTGTTTAACTTATTCTGATTCTGACTCTAAAGCATTATTGTTTGTACTTGTATTTGTGTTGCAGGAACTATCCTCTCCTGATGGCTACATGGAAGGTAGCTCCTGCTCTGGCTGCTGGTTGTACAGCTGTGCTAAAGCCATCTGAATTGGCTTCTGTGTAAGTATTAGCATGTTGTAATGAGTTCGTGCTATAAGCAACAGCATTTAAAATGCCTACCTTTTGAATTACCAGGACTTGCTTAGAGCTTGCTGATATCTGTAAAGAAGTCGGTCTTCCTTCCGGTGTCTTGAACATTGTGACAGGATTAGGTCCTGATGCTGGTGCTCCTTTGTCAGGGCACCCAGATGTTGACAAGGTAAACTGTTCTGCATATAATGACATAATCATGCATGAGCATGACACATAAATGAAAACATTATTCCTCAAAGCATCGGTTTTCTGTGTATTTAGGTCGCTTTTACTGGGAGTTTTGAAACTGGAAAGAAGATTATGGCAGCTGCAGCTCCTATGGTCAAGGTTTGTCTGTGAATTTATGTTTTATTTCTAGTAATAATGCGCTGTGCCGTGTTGTTTTTGCTCTCTTTCAGTTCATAAAAATTATCAGAAGTATGATTTGAATTCCCTATTTTTAAGACGAAATTCTATTGCATTCCTTAACATTGCATTTTTCTTGACAGCCTGTTACACTGGAACTTGGTGGAAAAAGTCCTATAGTAGTATTTGATGATGTTGACATTGACAAAGGTACGTGTATATTCTAAGGCTTACTAAATTCCTAAATTTCATTGGTATTTGTGGATTGTTGCAATTTGCAAAGAATTTAACTGATCAGAATGCTCAACACCTAAACCCCTCAAAGCCCTTCATTGGTATCTGGGATTTCGATAGAAATACTTAGCTGAGCAGTCTACTACAACAAGCGTTACTTTAATATTGAAAATTGCTACTTTGGATTTGTAAAATACGTCCATAAAATTGCGGGGAAAAAACCCCACATGCTTTGCTATTGTTTTGACCACAGTACCAGACTTTGCATTGGTTGTGTGTATCTGTCCCACAATTTAGAGATGTGGCATGCCAGTTGAATAAAAAGATGAAATGAAAAGTATCTGATGCACTATTTTTATGTTACATGATTTCATATTTCATCATTGATCTTGAGAAATATAGGGCTGAATTTCTGCGGAGAACATAAGTTTTAGTTCCAAGAAAGGGAACTTCTATAAATTTTCTGACTTTGACTGACTTATGCTGATACTTTGCTCGATGTGGAATCATGGATTCTGCTATACTTCCATCATTGATTGTTCCTTTTAAATATAAACAGCTGTTGAGTGGACTCTGTTTGGGTGCTTTTGGACCAATGGTCAGATTTGCAGCGCAACATCTCGTCTTCTTATCCATGTAAGTGTCACATGTCGTTGCTGGTACTGTGACTTGGAATGCTTTTCACACTTAATAGCTGTCAACAATAATATATTTCCTTGAGTGGTGTTGCTTTAACTTTTCTTCGCCCTGCCGTTAACTTCTGATTTGAGAAGATTGTACGATTTCAAAATCGCTCCACTGAACAAATAACAGTATAGTATGTGCTTTAGACCTGTTTTGCACAATATATGTGTCCTATTGCTTAAGGTCTAGGTTTGAACTCTTCAATTCTCTGTGGACTGTGTGCTTTGATCTGGTAGCAAATGTATATTTTCAATGACTTGATTGTTTTTTACTCCCTCTGATACCAAATGTAGGTTGTTTAGGACATTGTCATGGTCTCCAATGTGACAGTTTGACTTTAGCTTTTTCTGAAAAAAAGTATACTATTTAAATTGGACAAACTACATATTATGAAAGATTTTGTCATGAGGAACTAGTAACATACTAACATCAACCATGCTTTGCTAATCTATGTAACTTGACATATATTGATGAGTCAAGAAAGAAGTTTGACCAACTTGAATCCAAAAATGACCTACAATTGGGATCATCAGGAGTAGATTAACAATGGCTATTTACCACTATATTACTCTTTCAAATCACATCTTTTTTTTGAACAAACTGGTGATAGTGCCTCTTTCAAATCACATCTCAGTTATGTACTTCTGGTATTGTTGTCAGTAACATATTAATCAAGTTTTGCCTCCAACAAAACTGTCGCAGACAAAAATTGCTAAAGAATTTAATGAGAGGATGGTTGCATGGGCCAAAAATATTAAGGTTTCGGATCCACTTGAAGAGGGTTGCAGACTTGGGCCAGTTGTTAGTGAAGGACAGGTACTACATGTTAACTTTGTCTAAATTTAACAAGTCACCATTGACAATGCTATGATTTGTGGCTTCTTTCTGATTTGACAGTTTGGTACTTCCGACTTAGTTGCTGTACACTCTTGTTCTTGCTAGTTTCTACAGGATGTAGCTTCCTCCGATTTTGAGAGGATCTGTGTTCAGATGTACTGATTGACACCACCTTCTTTAGTTTTACTTGTTAGAGCAAGAGACATGGTTTAATGTTTATGGTCACATATATGACACTGGACTATGAGAAAATGACACCCTAATCACCACCATCTTGGCAACCATATACATAATTTCAGATTATCTTGTTGTTGTATAGTTCTTCATAGGAGTCTTATTCATATTTTTGCATTCTCAGTATGAGAAGATTAAGAAGTTCATATCGAATGCCAAAAGCGAAGGTGCTACTATTCTGACCGGAGGTGTTAGACCGGCGGTAAGGCCTGCATTTGGATTTACAAGGATCCACATGCTATAGTGAGATAGAACTAATGTTTTATGTTTTACAGCATCTTGAGAAGGGGTTCTTTATTGAACCAACAATTATTACTGATATCACCACATCAATGGAAATCTGGAGGGAGGAAGTCTTTGGTCCAGTCCTGTGTGTTAAAGAATTTAGCACTGAAGATGAAGCCATTGAACTGGCCAACGATACACAGTGAGCTACTTCTTTTTAGCACTGTTTCAACATCCTTTTGCAGGCTTTGCAGTTCATGCGTAGTTTATAGCTTATGAATTTACAACACTATCCTTTTTTTATAGGTATGGTTTGGCTGGTGCTGTAATTTCTGGTGATCGTGAGCGCTGCCAGAGATTATCTGAGGTATGTATACGTGAAGAGGTTCACAACTTTCTCTGGCTGCTTATCATATACCTCTGCCCATGTTATCACTCATTCAGTCATTTGAAGAGTTGAAGTTGATATTCTTGATACCATGGCACTAAATTCGATTTCCACTTTTGCAACGTGCAATTCATGCAATTGCTCTCAGAGCTGTATTTGTACTGCACATCTCTAATGAAAACTTGTGCAACAGGAGATCGATGCTGGATGTATCTGGGTAAACTGCTCACAACCCTGCTTCTGCCAAGCTCCCTGGGGTGGGAACAAGCGCAGTGGATTTGGACGTGAGCTTGGAGAAGGGTGGGTAACATGGAACGACAGCATTTCTAAGACCTCTAGCAGCTATTTTCATGGGATCTGACTGACACTGGCTGTTTAACTGTAGGGGCATTGATAACTACCTGAGCGTCAAGCAAGTCACGGAGTACATCTCTGATGAGCCGTGGGGTTGGTACCAATCCCCCTCCAAGCTGTAAACGAGAAAATGGCACGAAAACTTGTCTGTTTCATTAGAATAAATAAATCTTGGATGCCATACAGAACGAACCCGTGTATCAAATCGAACATGAGACACTGAAAGAGGCACATCTGCGGAATAAAGATCAGAATTGAGTGTTTTGAGAGAATTCTTTTGTACTCCCTCCATACCCTGAAAACTTGACGTCCTGCGCTCCCACGACGTTTCCGTAAAACTTGTCGTTTTAGCATTGCCGAGCTGCAGTTGGACGCGTTTACCCCTATTAATTGCTCTTCATC
>Ga0182004_10001989_pt1 | contig 15607 bp, 12 predicted proteins | sample Sormic07211540_1_FD_120479 | JGI IMG/M metagenome (GOLD analysis project Ga0182004, IMG submission 120479) | Endophyte microbial communities from Sorghum bicolor roots, Mead, Nebraska, USA - 072115-40_1 MetaG | ecosystem: Host-associated > Plants > Roots > Unclassified | place: USA: Nebraska...
CTTGTATTTGTCATATTTTATTTTTTAGATAATCAAAAGAATCCCGGCTTCATCCATGAAACAGAGGAATCATGTCACACTTATTGCACCAAAGTAACACACTCAAATATTCATACAACATTAAGAGCTCACAAAACATTCCTAAAACCGAAATATCATCCAATGAGGGAAAAAAAGACGTTGAACTTTGAGGTGTAGGCCCGTAGCACGCAAGATTGATGATCAACTTAGCAACATCACTGTACTGCAACTAACTTTAGGACTGGAGCCAATATATTCCTTTAAATAAAGGTAAAACCTAAAAACAATTAGGTTTGCATTTATCAAACACGATATCATTTCTTAAGTCAAATAGACCATTGTTCCCATATTAGTAGTAAAAAGTTTTGTTTTTCCTTCCCTTCCTGGTTATACCAAACAGCAAATACATGCTCCACATCTAAAGGTAAGGGTGATACCAAACACAATAGGTAACATCCACCAAAGAAATTTAGCATAGCGGTACTTAGGTCTTGTTTAGTTTCCCACCCAAAAAATTTCCTTCCATCCCATCAAATCTTTAGACACATGCATGGAACATTAAATATAGATAAAAAAATAAACTAATTACACAGTTTGGTTAAAAATCGCGAGACGAATCTTTTAAGCCTAGTTAGTCTATGATTAGCTTTAAATGCTACAGTAACCCACATATGCTAATGACAGATTAATTATGCTTAATAGATTTGTCTTGTAGTTTCCAGAGGAGCTATGTAATTTATTTTTTTTATTAGTTTCTAAAAACTCTTCTCGACATCCTTCCGACACATCCGATGTGACATCCAAAAATTTTTATCTTCGATCTAAACAGAGCCTTAAAGAAAGAATATTGAGTAGTCTCAACAGTGCTACAACCTACAGACCCACATCAGTAGACCTAGCTATGCCACTCTAGTAGGCTCGTAGCTAAGTTATGTTTTGTTAGTGTCACCTCTTTTTATTCAAGTTTATATAGAAGAGTGTCTAATTTTAAATAGATATATTTCAAAAATATATTGTGCTAAATATAATGATATATATTTGGTAGGTGGAATAAATTTGGGTTAAGCTTAGAGTCATTAGGTAAAACAATACACTCTTTTTTACAAAACAGTTCGAGACTAGCTACTCGAGTTCAATGGCAAACAATCGAAGTGGGTTTAAAATTTTCGCATGTTACTCATTAACTGGTACGATGTTTGCCACATCTCGTAGCACCTACCTCTGCACCAAGCAAGCAACAATGAGCATCCATATGCTCGATTATATTAGGGTATTCTCGAACAACATCCATTTGACTCACAGTCACAGGGCGGCTAATTGTTGACTTGTTATACTTACGCACAACTAACCTAGTACGCGGTGCGCCGCCCGCTAATTGCAGACAGTTGGGGCCTAACTTTGCATGGCTGTTAAGTTGTCGCATGTCTTTACAGGGAATCATCAAAGATCCAATAATCGATCGTTGACTCATAAAACACTACACCACCGACCCAGCACCGCTGAACGCGGGCGCGCGGTTACCGATTATATATAATCATATACTTGATCCCATTCTTTGGAGCGATATGTTTCTCTATCCTGATCCTTGAATGAATACGTACAATGTTTGCACAGGCAACTCACGCCTCTAATTATCTACTTGACAATCAATCATCACTCACATGTGCATATATCAACCATGTATACGCAGATTACTATGCTTGAAGCGAGATATACCAAGTGCCGCACTTTTAACTATGATCCTAAGCGATATTTCTATGTTTAGCATATGATGGAATGATTCAAAGCCTCTCTTAATTAGAGCTGGCTCCAAATTTTTGCACCCAACTATATGTGCAAGTCCATCTTGATTATTGAAAAGTCACGCGCAAGCATAAGATGAAATACTCTTATTACGACTATTCGTTTTAGAGGAGGACGAAAGAGTGGGTGAGGTTCAAATTACTACCGGAAACAAATCAAGGAGTTACGATTTGGATTGATGATCTTTTGATTTAAATTAATGAGGGGTAAAATGAAAGGAATAGAATAGTTGCACATACTTGTCTATTAGTACGAGAAAAAGAAGAAAGATCGACCACGGTGTATAGGCCCGCTGCCGCTAGTATCAGCCACCGCACTCTCATTGAGCCCGAGGTCGCTGAAAGCATATTGGTGCTGTGGGCCTCCCACGCCACCCACAGGACGAACTGATCGGGCGCACTACACCACGGCCCGATTGGCTGATGGGTCATGCGTATACTGGGGTAATAGTACGACGAAACTGACGAAAGGGATGCACATACAGCGGTATAGAAGTCGACAAGGCCTAGCCCTCACACACATATGAATTCGTGCGATTCAATCAGAAGCCAGGAACCTTGCACGATTTTGTGCGACTTCCGCACAAAAATATAAATTACTGCGTTGCGTGAACAAATATCGGCACCAAGGCACCAAAAGATATGCAAGCACATGAATACTCAGTACAAGAGTACAAGACCGACGTTGCTGAGCAACGAACAAAGCCAACATGAGTTCAGCTGTGGCCGTGTTACAGTTCAAAAGCTAAAAGAAAAACCAGACAAAGCACTACCGAGTTAATCCAGAGTTCGATCTTAATTATACAGATGTTTCACAGTTTCGCCGAACGGCCCAATACAGAGCACAAGCTTAGTTTCACTTACAACACACTAGCGCTACACATGGGTGGTGGAACGTGAAAGCCAAGAATGAATTGCCTGAAACAGCATACACCCATATGGCATTGGACACCTGATGGACTCCTGCGCCCAGATTGCATTGCATGCCTACCTCGGTACAAAGCTCATTCAGGTGAACGAGCATTACCGCATATATGGCTGCGCATACTGTGGAGCTACGAGTCCGGTTTCAAATGCCTATGCCTGTGGGCAGAAACTGCTGTTCTAGGATGCCAGAGCCAGAACGCTACTTCAAGCCCCGTTCTGTCGTAGCTGTAGTAAGTCAGGAGGGACATGGAGATGCTCGGAGTTACCATCTCCTAGGGCATGCAGAAGCAGGGTATAAGAAATGGAAATGCATGCACTCAAATCAGGTGGAGTATGAAGAGATTATGGAGCAACTGTACTACCTTTCTTAGGCTCAGCTCTACCATTGGGAGTACCATTGTCACTTTTCTTTGTGTTTAGGAAGCGTCCCCCATTTCCTCTTGCCCTCCTCATCGCGTGCTGATGACGAGACTCATGAAGGTATGGCTGCAACATCAAATGCAAGTTCTTAGCAAACTTTCAAGTTATATTCTTCACTTATGAGTATAACTCAACCACTCAAGGGCATCCGGAAATAACCAAGATACATAGTTTTCTAAGAACAAGCTGAAAGTCACTGATCCTCGATCTTGAAAAGTATAAGGGAAGTACAGAGGAGGCATGGTCATAATACTACTACACTAACCTTTCTGGCTTTGACCACCTTTTTCTCAAGTTCAGCCTTGGCACGTGACTGCCGTCGTCTTAAAATACCATGGTACTGCTTGGCATTTACATAAACAGGCTCCTCGGATACTTCAAGAGGTAATGGCATTCGAGATTGGGTTAGTCCAGGTAGCTGAAAATGAGCCTGCACAGACAAAGGTAAACGTAAGGCGCTTTATACATTAAAAAAAAAAGAGTACCACAACACAAGCAGAAGGGAATTGCTTTGAGTACAACAATTTGAATACAACTAAAGTACAATAAACAGTTCTCATCCATGTGACTATGTGAGCTTAACAGTTGGAATCTTGAGTTGTATTCAAATCATTGTGCGTGTAGCAGTCCTCTTTTTGTTTTTTCCAAGTTAATTCAGGCAGTTCCATTAAGCTTTGAACACAAAGAGGTATTGATATACATAATTACATAGATTGTATTTTTTCGCAAAAAAAATTACATAGATTGTATAAAGTAGAGATGAATTCATCTGTTCAGAGTGTTGTACTTGATCCAAAGACATCTGAGCACTACCATCTTCCATAGTTATGACAACCTTACTTTTTTCTTCTTTTGACACCTTTATTGGGACAAGCTGTAGTGTCAGTTCTTGTGCACATACACACACACACACACCCCCCCCACCCCCCCACCCCCAACATGCATACAACCAAACGTTTCTTCTTACCGTAGGTTACCATTTTTTAAAACCAAAAAAGCAACCCAACTATTTTCAATTCAACTTTGCTTCGATTTTCTGGATCATGTGCTGTAATTTTAATAGGAAGCATGGTCATAAGACTGACAATTGTTCAATACATCTCCACTCTCTGTAATTCTTTATCTCAGATTTCATATTTTGCTTAAGCATACTAGTAGCTAGTGCTGTTATTAGACCAGTGCTATTAAAATTTGCATAAAGGGGCCCCATGGTTTATAATGCTTAAATCAGCATAGAATAGTACCACAGCTTGACTTCCATAGGGAGCAACCATGCCTGAGTAGTAAGGATCTGGGTACTGATATGCTGCAGAAGCCTACACGAGGAAAGATATAAACATGAGACAGGAAACACGTTGCCTCACAAGTTCTCAGAAATGGAAACATAAACAGACAAGAAACAGAGTCCATAGAGAAAAGGGTACACACAATTGATTGGTTCAGTTCCAGCTGTGAGTATGGTGCCAAATACTCTGGCACCAAAGCAGGTATCTGCGATGTGGCATGGTTCTTTTCTTGACCAGAGCTTCCATCTGGAATTAAAGTAACATCAGTTCTTGATTTCTTTTGTTGGTAGCAAAAAGTTGGTTGGAGCTAAAAGGCTTTCTTATTATTGTTGTTAGGTAGCAAAAGATCTACTTTTGTTGCCAACGCAATGATTGATAATGAATCAAACTCTTCAAATCTAACACTATAGCATGTTTATCCAAGTAGAACGTGTACAGCTGTACTCACACCAATGTTTAAAACATTACGTAAGGAAGTAGCATTCTCCTCTCATCTGACATTACAGAGTGCAGCATTGTCAACAGAGGCAAACCAATACTATGAAAATTTCAAAACAAGGAGCATTAGCCAAAGAAAAGAGGGAGGGAGGGGGGGAGGGAGGGAGGGATGGAGGGGAGGGGGCTATACCAAAGTTGGATTCAACAGCCTGAGCTGTTTATAACATCCTTTCAAGGCAGTCAAATGATTCTTGCAAGGAACCATTTAACCTGCTAATGGTGAGATATGATAATACAAAAACGGACACAGGAGCGATGCAAATCAGTTTTACAGAAGATTGCAGCTTGCTGGGAGCACATTCTCGTGGAGGTATACAAAGAGATAGTCATAAGTAGCTACTGTTGAAATTCTAACATCTTAACTGACCACTTTTTTGCATTTTTTGCATCAAAACAAACTCAATTATGTTGTTATCATACACATTTCTTTCTTTTTAGTCAATGCAATCAAGGTTCCACCAAGCTGCTGGAAAATTGATAAAAGGATGAAATACTTGGCCAAGCAGTGGAAGTTAGGATTAATTAGACAAGCAGGATGCACCAGAAACCTTTTTTCTGGTACAGAGTGGCAGGAGCTCTGCCGATCATTTTGATGGAGAAGGAAACAGTATAAAGCTTTACAAAAAGAAGCTGAGCACCAGGCTCGTGAGCCAAACTCCCAGGGAGGCAGGAACCCCAGAAACAAAGACAGAAACTCAAATTATAGACATTTAGATGCTTAAGCTATCTGCAAATGACTACTGTGATTACTTCTGCAGACATGAGTTCTCTAAGTCATGCAAGCATTTGATGCAAAAAGTTCTATAATAGGGCAATGCTATGGTACACTCTTTACTTCCTACGAGGTAATACCTCAAAAGAATCTGAGCCGTTGATTTTTTTTATTTTTACAATTAATTAGTTAACTTGAGAAAAGAGAAAAAGATTTCAGATCCTTAAATCAAGGGAGAGACATGAGTGGGCGCATGTCCTTTCCTTGTTTGTTCCATGACTGTGCAGCTCTCCATACATGTAATATTATTTTATTTGAAAAAATTAGACCAATGCAAAGAAAAACTAATACTACACGTGAATACGTGATAAAATTTATCACGCACCTTGTATTTTGTATTATTTTGTTTGACAAATTTAGACCAATGCCAAAAAAAAAAGCTAATACACGTAATAAAAGTTGCCATACACCTCGTATTTGGTATTATTTTGTTTGAAAAAATTGGCCAAAGCAAAGGACACATATTTTCTTTTGTTCACTTTATAAAAAAGTCACACATTAAATCATGATGTCGTACACAACTTTGTCTACACCACGTTGTGTCACATTTAAAATAGTTATTGGTAACTTCTATCGTGCCAAAAAATATATCAGCACAAAACTTTCCAAAAAAAGTAGACAACATATTTGGACACTTCATTTTCTTCCAAAATTAAAAAAAAAAATAAATATAGTTTAATTATTACCTCCTATGAAGTGATATGTGGTAAAAAACAATCAGATCGACGGTTCACAGTTATTTGGGTGTACCACAGCAAATGCCTCTATAATATTCAACTCTTCATTCAATTTTCATTTTCCTTTCATACAATTTTCAGGGGGTGTTTAGTTCCCCTTCTATTCCAAAAAAAATTGGGTTTTGGTTCATCATTTTGCAAAATGAAACTAAACACCATGCAAATTTTTTGGCAAAAAAGTAGTTATTTTCCATTTTGGATTTTGGCCTCAAGAGGCCAAAAAAAAAAGCCCAAAAGAGCCTCAAGAGGCCCTCATGAAGGCAATAAATTCTGCATTTTGGTTCTACTTGCATTTTGCATTCCATCATTCCAAAGTAGTTGGCATTTTGCATTTTTTTGGAACTAAACACCCCCCCTCAGTTAATATATGCACACTGGATAATGATTAGTTGATTAGTGAACACTTCAATGCAGAGGGAAAAAACATTTACACATAAAGATACGATAAAGAGAAACAGCCATCATCCTAGCACTGTCAATACTATACCATGCAAAAATACAGGACATTTAATACGGTGATAATCATTTGAATCCCATCATCCTTTTGCACAAGCTGCTCTAGTTGATTAAAGTACTTGCACAATATGTATACGATGGTATTTCACAAACTGCTCTAGTTGATTAAAGTACTTGCTTAATATCTATATAAGATGGTACTCCTTCAACAAGGAACTTTTTTTTTTGAGGTATTCAACAAGGAACTAGGCAAGTAGAACTATGAATATGATGATAAATAAACAATAGTACAATACTACATCAGCACAGCAGATAAGATACCCGTCCATGCTCCAGCTACAAAGATTTGGAATCAGAGAGCTGAGCAAGGTTTCAGACTTCTGGTGGTGCCAATACTGAGAACAAAACCATTTCTTCCCTACGAATCTTAAGGACCATAAGAAAAATAATGAACGAAACACCAGCCTTCAGCAAGGCCTGCATTCAGTGCCATTCGCCCATACTTTTGTATGCTATATAAGGAAACTGTCGTGCTATGAGCTTCCATTGGGCAATTGTAAATATAGAAAGATCTTCCAACGAATTCGAATCAAGATGCAGTACTGTATGCTAAAAGAAGCAACAACGCTGAACTAAGAAGAGGCACCAGTGCACCACTACAACAACTTCCTGCAATAACAGCTCAGCCATCTCTTTATTAACTAAAACAGGGGGAAAAAAGATAGCAGAGCCATACCTCTTGGTTCCCCAGATCTCCGTGAATCCTCGCTGCTCTCGTCACTCGCGGCTCCTTTAGCCGTGCCGCCACCACCACTACCACCTGCCGGGCTGCTCGACAGGCCAATCCCCACCCCACTCCCGGGCGCCACAACGGCTGGCGACACTGCACCGAGCACGGCCCCGGAGCTCGTCCACCACGGCTGCACGGCAGGGCCACCGGACGGCAGCGCGGCGGCGCCCTGCCCTCTGGGCTCCACCAGGTTCGTCCCGCCTGGCCGCGACTCCATGCTGCTCACGCTCGCCGCCGCCCTCTTGGCAGCGCCGCTCAGGCCGTGGCCGTCGCTGTTTCAGTGGCATCAGGAAGACGAGTGATGGAAAAGTCAAACCGAGCTGAACAGTGGCAGTACGTCACAAACGAGGATCGACAATGAAAAGCAGGATATGCTCGGGTGCAAAACAGGGTCGCGATCCCGACTCTGATCGGCGGCACGGAAAACTCCGCGACGCTCTGAATCTATCGCAGAACACATGCTCGCTGGATAGTCACGAATCACGGAGCAGAAGAACACTGGACACGAAACATCAGGGCCAATTCAACAACGAATAGAGCAAGGTTTCGCTGCGAGACTCGAGTTTCAGCTCTAGCTACCAAAATCACTCAGAACCATTTAAAAGCGCAGTCGGTAACAAAACGCCGATCGGAAGGGAAATTCGGAAAACCAAACACCATGTGACAAGCAGGGGCTGAAGAACACGAGAATCTCCCTCTACTCGACCAACGAAACCAAGCTGCAGGCCTTGCCGCAGAAATCAATCCTACATCAGAAATAATCACACACCCCATCAGTCCTACTCGAAATCAATCCTGCTGCTCAGCTCCGATGAGCACGACCCATCTCCCCCCGATCCAACCAGAATTCCCCAACCCACTAGCACTACAAGCTCCCTCCCAGCAACGGCTCGCTCCGTCGAAATTGGAGGCCGCCTTATCGGAACCCCGCCCGGCCCTGCCGCCCAAAAATGGAAACGAGGTCACGAGGCGGCGGCCGCATCAAACCCGAGGCAGAGCCGCAGAGGCGAAAAGAGGGCCAACCAACACCAAACCGCCAATCAGGAAGCAAGCAAGGGAATAAAAGGAAGCAAGCGAAGCGAGGGCGAACGGGAAGTCGGGAAGAGAGAGGCTCAGGCTCAGACGCCGCTGCTGATACTGACCAACCACTGGGCGCGAAGGAGCGGAGCCGGCGGCCAATAGGCGAGCGCGTCGTCTCCTTCCCTTGTTTCCTCTCTCTATCTCGCTCGCTCTCCCGCGCGCGCGTTCAGGGGCGGGGCTGGGGCGCGGGGAGGAGGATCCCAGGAGGCCGGCCAATCGGAGCACACGCTCTGCGCACGCAGAGGTCGTCGCCGTGGACGCGTAACCCTAGCGGCTAAGACGGGATTGGGCAGGGATTATTGTAGTGTCTCGGACAGGTGGACGACGGCCATGGATTATTATTGTTTGTACTACAAACAATAAAATAATCATTATTATAAGCATGGGTTAGTTTAACAGATAGACAGATTTTTTTTTTGAGGGGCGTGGGATACGGTGGGGGGACGAGTGGACGGCCCGGATGCGGCGGGGAGAAGATTTGGCTTCGGATCGGATAGACGTGTGCGCGACAAAAGTGAAGTGGTCACCACGGACCCTTTTTTTTTTGGCACGGCGGCGTCAAGTGTGAAGTGACAGAGGGACGGGCCAGAGCTTGACGCTGGAGAGAAGTGGAGGGGGAGGGGACAGAGCAGGCGCTGTGGTTAACTTTCTTCCAAAGGATAATGCTAAACAAGAGCGAGGTGGGTAATCCCACCCGGGGTCTCCGGTAATGCGTGGCCGCGCGGCGTGTTTAGTGTCCATTTAATTAAGCTTGCTCTCTGCCAGATGGCGAGTTAGCGAGTTAATCACCATGGGAACCGTGCTCCTTCGGGCCACTTTTCTCCCATCTTCTTCTACAAATAATGGTACTTGAGATGATGATATTCTGATTAGCCAGCGCAGTTAGCTCGACTTTTTTATCGCCACTGCAAATGATGTCTTCCATGGTACGACTGCACTCCTACTTGAGTGTTGAGCCCATACGTTTGTTGGCTCTGTTGCACATAAAAAGTTTGGTGTTAAGGTAGTACGTACGGGTATATGTTAGCTAGGTACCGTAGTAGTCTGGGAGACTATCTGACGTGCATTACCTAGAATGAGACGTGATGGTTTTGTTGGCCCTTTTTTTTCTTTTTGTTTGGTGTGATTAGTAGGACTCCGGTGATTAGATCACTTTTTTAGTTAAGACTTGAAGCACATGAAAAAGGGAGCGCCCGTGATTTTTCTTTCTTTTTTATGCTCCTCGAGGATATTCTTTTCTTTTTTTTAAAGGACAATCCATCAAGGATATTCTTTTCTAGGAAAAGGAGATTATGCTTATTCGAGAAGCCTGGAAAAAGCACCGGAGCTCGGTTACATAGAGTGGAAAGTGCAGCCACATGTAAGGAGCACGTTCATCTTGTTGGATGGGTTACTCTTTGGACACAAAAATTTTATAGAAATTTAGTACATGGATCAGTTCATTTTTAAAAATGCATGAACGTAAAAAATCTTGCATTCCAAATTGGGTCTTAACTTATATGGCCAAGAGAAAGTTAAAAATCTATCAATGATCGTGTCATGTGTTCTAATTCGTTATGAACTTAGTTTAGAACCATGTTAATTAACTCTTACGAGCATGTAAGAGAGTGATAAACCCCCAAAAAAACTTCATATTTTCAATCTGTTTTGAAATTGGACTCTGCATTGTATCTAGAGATGCTGCTCTAACTAGTTTTTCTATATTCCTATTAGATGGTTGTAAGCGATAAAGAAAAAAAAACTTAGTCTCTTTAATATTGAGGAAATGGTAACATAAATTAAATATATAGATGGATGCTACAGTTTGGACGTGGCAGACATGTTGAGATAGCCGAGTCACACAATGAGAGTTATATTAGTATTATTTTTTATAAAGTAATATTTAATCAAAAAATGTTCGATTTCTTATTTTCAAAAAGGCCGGTTTAGTAGCGCCTGAGAGTCTAAGTAGCTTTAGTTGTAATTTTTTTTACTTTAGCTTCTTTGTTTAGAAAAATGTTTAATAGAATAATATCTTCGAATTGGCTTGTGTACTTACTATAAAGGATGAAATATTGAAGTGTCTATAAGGCTATCAATGAAAGGTTTATTACTCAATTTTCAATATATCCATATTTTGAAAACTATGCAGAATCATTTCTATTGAAACTCTCTTTACTCCCATAAAACTCTTATAATCTCTCTATTCATTAATACAGTGCACATCAGTATATTTAATACCCATAAAACTCTATTGAAATCACGTTGAGATTGACCTAAGATCAGTCTTAATTGGGGTTTCATGTCCAAGTTTTCAACACACATATTTTGAGAACAATGCACAAGAGTTTTATCCCCATAAGGCGAGTCTCAATGGGGGTTTCATTAGAGTTGTATACACATTAAATATACTGATGTGACACTATAATAATAAAGAGAAAGATGATAAGAGTTTTATGGGAGCAGAGAGAGTTTTATCCTCATAAAAATCTTCTGCAGGTTGGAAAGTGGGCCATGAAACTCCCTCTAAGGATGGCCTAAAACTCTCTCTACTTCATGAAACTATTGTCATCTCTGTCTTTATAAATACGGTGCCACATCAGTGTATTTAATACTCATAAAACTTTGATAAAACCATAGTCTTAATGTGATTTTATCAAGTGTTCATAGGTATTAAATATGCTGATGTGGCATTATATTAATGAAGTGAGAAATGATAAAAATTTTATGAGAACAAAGATTTTTTATGGAAATAAAATTATTGTTCACTGTTTTCAAAATAAAATGGATTGGTAACTGTGACATAAAACCCATTAAAATTAGCCTATTATTCTTAAACAATTGCAATTCTCTGTAGCAGCGGCGGAGCTGTAACACCTCGGGTGCAGCCGTCTTCCTCGATCCGGATCTGCCGGGCGCTATTACCAGCGCTCGAAACAAAACGAGCCAGATTTGGGTAAACGCTGAAACGCCAAAAGAGGCAGGTCGACCGTCGACGGGGCCGGCCAAGCGCCCCGGCGGCACCCCCGGCCAGCTCATGGAAACGACGAAACGCCAGCGGGCCGCACGGGTCCCGCGCCTCCGTCGCAGCACTGTGCGGGTGCGGGGGGCGGGGCAGTACCGTCATTTTCTCCGTCGTTGCGTGTCCGCGGGCCCCGCGGTGCGCGCGTGCCGAGGACAGCGACAGCCCAGCGGACTGCCGGAGTGCGGACGGCGACGGACGTCCCCACCCACGCGTCCCTCGCGGTGCGGGGAACGGACGGGGACCATGCGGGCTGCGGGGGCGGGCGACGTGGCCGGCCCCGACGCGGCTGGTGGAGCGGGCGCGACGGCGACGGACGGGGCGGCCACGTGACGGCGCCGCGAACTCGGGCGTGGCCGCTGGCCGGTCGTCCCTCCTGGTCCTGGGCCTGGGTGCGGGTTAGGTGCCGCTGTCTCGTGGCGAGGCGGCAGCTCGGGTTTTGGGGAGCACAGCGCCTCCCGCGCCGGCGCGTGCCCTCGTGACGTGCTGCGCCGGCGATCCTCTCCAAGTAGAGGAGTATCCAAGTGGTGGTCGCTCGTGGGGGCTCCGCTGCATCGAGGAGTGGCCTGCACGCACGAATCATGCCCGAACAGCGAACAGGCATCGGTTTTGTTTTTGCAGAAACAACAAACGAGTACCGTGCCTGTCGCTGTGCGCGCTGGCGCTGCCATGCTCGGCTACTCATGATTTTGTTCCAGCCATTGACGCAGGCGTTTGGAACATGCTGCCTTGCCCTCGCCACCTCGCCTTTTGTGTCGGGAAATGGCAAGGCCTTTCCAAAAATTTTGTAAAATTTTTAGGATTTTCCGTCACATCGAATCTTTAGACGTATGCATTGAGTATTAAATATAGATAAAAATAAAAACTAATTACACAGTTTGGTCGGAATTGACGAAACAAATCTTTTGAGTCTAGTTAGTCTATAATTAGACAACATTTGTCAAATACAAACGAAAATACTACTATTTATATTTTGCAAATTTTTTTGAATTAAACAATACGACAAAGTACTACTCCACTCACCAAGATCTGCTCAATATACACCTAGGTCTTGTTTAGTTCACCCCGAAATTCAAAAACTTTTCGAGATTCTCCGTCACATCAAATTTTATGGTACATGTATGAAGCACTAAATATAGACAAGAATAAAAACTAATTGCATAGTTTGTCTGTAATTTACGGTACGAATCTTTTGAGCCTAGTTAGTCTATAGTTGGACAATAATTATCAAATGCAAACGAAAGTGCTACAGTGTCAAAATCCAAAATCTTTTCACAACTAAACAAGGCCCTAGTTCATTTGGCAATTTTTTTTGAATTTTAGGTACTATAACATTTTCGTTTATATGGTAATTATTATTTAAATATGGACTAACTAGGCTCAAAAGATTCGTCTTGTAAATTACAGGTAAATTGTGTAATTAGTTTTTATTTTCGTCTATATTTAATACTCTATGCATGTGTCACACGATTCGATGTGGCAGAGAATCTTAAAATTTTGTGGGAACTAGTTCGCGGAAATTTTTGGCTTTAGCTACTGTAGCACTTTCGTTTGTATTTGATAATTATTGTCCAATCATGGACTAACTAGACTCAGAAGATTCATCTTGCAAATTACAGGCAAACTGTATAACTAGTTTTTATTTTCATCTATATTTAAAGCTTCATGCATACGTCCAAAGATTTGATCCGACATGAAATCTTGAAAAATTTAGAAGACTAAACCAAGCCTTAGATAATGAACAACTACTACTACATGAGTTTCGAAGTTTAGGGTTGGTTGGTGACTAAAACCTGCCACGCTAATGCCACAATTTATTGGACAACTATTTGGTTCACTATTATATCTATAGCACGCCAAACTTTCTTAACATCTTGCCCCATATGTCATAGACTTATTTTCATGTCAAACTTTACCATAAGTGTGGCTTTAATTGTAGTCATCATTTTTTTTAGCAGCCACAATTCGCCGAAGATTAAGCATGGTAAGTTTTGGTCACCAATTAAACAGGCCTTTAGTATTGGTCTCCCGCGGCTTTTGAGCCTTCAGAGTAGTTCATCATAAGTTCATGTAATTGTGGCAGCGGCTTTTTATTCCTGAGTTGGTATCCACTCACGGAGCTGGAAGGTTATCTAGTGAGATGCCACCCCTTTGACTTTTTTTTACGAGCACCCCTTTGACTTTATGATAGGGACCTTTATCAAATGAGGCAAAGAGCAGCCACTCCTACCTTTTTGTCGGATAATGGATATATACGGCGTAATGTATGTACATCCTTCGGGGTATCGGAAATGGACGCTTCGGATCGTGTGGGTGCAAGTACGCACAGTAGCTTTTCTCTAGACAATTGAAAACGTACATGAAGACGTGCATGCTCTCCAGCCTCTCCTCATCTCATCCTGTGCACAGAGCCGTTGACTGATGACTGAACCGCAAGATTTGGCTTAAATAAGCTTCCCTCCCACTAGAAGGAATGAGGAATGACCTTAGAACTGTCATCCAGTGGTATAGGAGTAGGTGCTAGTCGCAATTGGCTTAAGGCCTTGTTTAGTTGGACTAACTAGGCTTAAAAGATTAGTCTCATAAATTACAAGTAAACTATACAATTAATTATTTTTTATCTATATTTAATATTTCATGTATATGATATAAAATTCGATGTAATGAGAAATCTTGAAAAATTTTAAAACTAAACCAGCCTAAATAAAAGGGCGACACCCTGTACCGAGCTACTGCACTATCAGTTGACCGGCAAATGAAGTATATACTGAACCTTCTTTTTCACGTCCCTTTCTTTTCGGACATGTTTGGCATATATTACAACAGTTTTATAGACTGTTTTTTTTGCCAAACACTAATTTTCAAAACAATTTTATGGGTAAAGTTATTTTCTCCTCCTCTAATAAAAACATGAGTTGGACTAAGACTGAAAAAATAGCTTATTCTATTTTCATCTCACATAGTCATTTTATTCCTTAATTTATTATGTGAAGCTGTTTTACCAAACACTTGTTACAAAATAATTTAGCTTTAATAAGAAAGCTGCTTAAAGCTATTCTTTGCACAAAAAAAAACTTATATGGTGAAGATGAGCTGTGCCAAACAGGACCTCCTGTTTGTTGCTACAGATTCATATATTTAGAAGGCCCAAATCTAGAGCTGCAAAGGCCCAAATCTAGAGCTGGAAAGAACGGGGACCATTGGGTTGGATAGCTAGCTCGGCAGCTTGTTGGGCCGGCAGGCTGGCCAGTTTAGGTGCTCTGTCGCTCATCAATTCGTCGGGCGTTCTCTTTCTCTCTCTCTAAAAAAAAAATCGTCGGGCGTGCTTGGTTTTCTGGCATGAGCGTGCCTCGTCTTGCTGGGCAAAGTCAGACTACCGTTTGGTAGCTACTAGTGCGAACCTCGTATGATCGGCAAACTCGCGCAGCCTACCAAATTGAGCTCACACCACGGTCTGGATGAAGCTCTGCTTGAGCCTCCCAAACCGAGCTATGCCGGCACCTTGGTTGACGAACTGAAGGAGACTCTGCATCACACATGCACATGGATCCTTGTTTACTTCCAATTTTTTTTTACAAAATAGATATTATAATATTTTTGTTTGTATAATCATAGACTAACTAGGCTCAAAAGATTCGTCTCGTAAATTACAGATAAATTATGCAATTAGTTATTTTTATTTATATTTAATGTTCTGCCGCAAAATTCGATGTGATAGGAAATTTAAAAAATTTGCAATTTTTTTAAGAACTAAACAAGGCCCAAACAGTTATGGCAAAACTTGGTTGGCTTTGACAGGCAAGGCAAGACGAGATTA
>Ga0182004_10001990_pt1 | contig 15605 bp, 8 predicted proteins | sample Sormic07211540_1_FD_120479 | JGI IMG/M metagenome (GOLD analysis project Ga0182004, IMG submission 120479) | Endophyte microbial communities from Sorghum bicolor roots, Mead, Nebraska, USA - 072115-40_1 MetaG | ecosystem: Host-associated > Plants > Roots > Unclassified | place: USA: Nebraska...
AATGCAAGGCAGCGACCACTTCTAGAGATGCTTTGGAGTTGAGACGACCCTCGACGGACACACAACAGCCTCGTTCTCCAAGCGAAGCAGGTGGATAGTGGCACAAAGCAAGAGCATAGCTCATATCTTGGAAGCCAAGCGAGATGAATACCTTGTCATGAAGCGTTTGAGACTTTTCAGCGGGAGGTTGTCTCCGCTGAAGTAAGCCAAGAATGTCTATGAGGAAATATTCAATGGAGACCCGCTCGTATGTAGGCGGTGTGTGAGTTGTTCTCTCTAGATGGCGACGTAAGCACGCAAGCAGCGCTGCCGCTTGGCAGCCTGGGCGTAGGTTCTCATGCCAGCGCCATAAATTTGGGTTGATCATTATCTAATGTAATAGCCTAGTTTACAGTACACTAGAGAGGATCTAAGGTTCCATATAAATCTTTATTGACCTCTTAGGGCACCGCTAAGGCATTTTGTATCGATTTTTTCTCTATCTTAATACAAAGCCGCACAAATCTTTTGTGTAATCAAGAGAAAAATGGTCTAGCACCAGTCCGACCGTACGAGTATACACGATTTTGTGGATGCTAACACCTCTGCCCCAAAAGAATGCTAAGGGTACGTAATGTCTGGGCGCATCATCAGATTGTACATTAAAATCTAGAGATTGCCTCATGAATTCTGGTTAAACCTTAAATTTCGACGTTCTTTTTCTCATCATTGCAGCTAATGCGACCAAAACTATGATTGTGGTGATCCCTAGACTAAGGAAGACCACCATCCAAGGAAGACCACCTTCCGGAGAGCAAATTCTGTCGCTCCAGATTATGCTGATCCAGCCCTCCTGAAAGAGAGAAGGCAAAGCACATGAGGCTTGCTAATAGCAGAAGTACAATTCTTCATTTCCACAATTCCACCGCATACGAGGATGGTTCATCTTATATCCTATCGTCTTCCTCCCTACCATGTGCGCACACATAAAATACTAGCATATGCAATGTTAATGTTATGTCACAAAATTTCCTCAAGAAAATGTTATGTCACAAAATTGGAAAACTAACAGCACTGAGGTTCTGAATTCTTGCAGGAAAACCTTGTCAAACTAAAATGAACTGCATAACAAAGTACTGGAGTAGTTCTCTTTTGAGTTTGAGCAAACCTTTTGTTCTCCCAACTGTCTATGCTGCCCCACAATGGATTGCCGAGCTTTTAACATCAAAACATGTTCTTGGATAAAAATTTTCTTAGCATGATCATAAAGTTCCATGTCAAGGCTGTTCAACGAGATAATTTGTTTGAAAATTGCCTTAGGCGGCTTCCGTGCCTGCAAACAAAACTTCCTATGTCATTGCTGAAACATTCTAATATGAAAGCACTCATATTTTTTAACAAAATATGAAAGCACCCATATATAATATAAGCTAGAAACAAGTAGAAATTTCCATCTATTATTTGAGTGTTGCATTATGACAAAAAGATAAGCACATCAACGATTTGAAGTTTTGAGCACATCAGCCTTAGCATTTATATCTCTATTTTCTTTATTGGCATCAGTGTGTGTGCTTGCTATTTATAGAGAGGAATAAATTAGGTATCCAGATAAGCTAGAAACTCAAGTAGAAGTTTTCAATTATCTTTGGTGTTTTGTGTTATGATGACAAATAGATAAGCACAAGAATGATTGTGAAGTTTTGGCATTAGCCTTAGCATTTGTATCCCTATTTCCTTTTTCTTAGCCTCATTTTGTGCTCCATATTTACAGAGACAAAGGAATCAGGTATCCAAATATGGTGCCTTTTTTAAATCGTAAAACATAAAATGAATCAAGAGCAATCTTCAATGTGCATAAACTTCATTGCCCTTTAATTTGGTCGTTACCGCTTTTGAAAACCTTGCTCCCTGAAACTTTTGGTTCTTTAGTGATGTTTTACGACGCCTAGATTCAGCCTTCCGCAGTTCGACAATGCAAGTTTCATAAGCTTCCATTAGTCTACCAATAGTCATCTGGCATCAGGAATAAATTAACATTGTGATCACAAGGTCTGCAAAAAAAGAATGAAAACTCTACACAAATAATTGAGTCCTTCAAGTAGTGTATTACTTTTTCTTTTCCATGTTTGTCGCCAGTAGAGTTCAGGGCTTCATTATTTTGCCATCCATGTGCATTATTCTATCATGAGAACATAAATATGAGATGGAGTGTACGTACACAGATTCCACCGTCTAATTCGCGAAACTAAACAACACAATTACAAGGTTTAACCACCATCATACCAGATGTTCATTTGTTTCTTTATCCTCGGGCTCCACCATGGATGGGTGTGAGTCTGTGAACAGTAGAGATTGGGTCATCATTTATCATCTTTGTGTTGTCAAAACTGTATCAAAAGAATATGGAGAACCATACACCAAGAATGAACATAATATTTCTTTGTGTAATTATGTCTTCAAGTCACTTTTTTCCTTACACCGAGAACCTAATGTTAAGTTATTTCTTCAAGTCACCTTTTTCATACTTGCCCTAATGCTTTTAGTGTGCAGCAATCATGAACAAAACCATAGGTTGCTTCTTGAACTGCTACACCAGGCACGATAAGAATGCTGCTTATGCATTTAGTGGTTGGTGAGCAGCTTCTTTCCAATAGTTTGAACTTTGCTGATTGTTATGCCGGTTCAAACTCACATTCATTTTGATCAGGGATGCACATACCCTGCCTCTGTATTGATGTATGAATCTATGCTTGGGTTTCAACAACTGAAGCGATGCATTGCTAATTTGTTAGGGAAAGTATCATCAAAACCTAGCAGTATTATCTTTCAGTTTCAATAAAAGATAAAGTTAAGTTGTTGCCTATTGGTTTATAGAATAATATAAATATACAACTACTGAAGGCACAATTATGAGTTAAGAGCCACCAGATTGCAATGTGTATTACCAATCTCTCTAGACCAATCTTCCTTGAGATCTAAATTCAATGCCCCAGATTGTGAAAGCACCTGTGCTCCTACCATATGAGCAAACAAACTTGCTGATTCTTCATGAATCTCTGTAAGTCCTACATATAGCATCTGGTCCAGCCTATTCTGTAATAAAAAATGATGACATTACTTTTGGGAGGGAAGTATAAAAAAAATTCTAGACCCTTTATATAGTGAATGAATATATTTGCTTTAGTGAATGTTATTGTCTAATGCATTACCTACTATTTAAGTTCCTTCTGCATGGAAGTATAGCCAACACAGTGGTGTTTTACTATTTGCATGCTGGAGGATATATAATTAATAAATAATGTACCATATGCTTTGGCCCATTGGGATGCACATCGAAAACAGTCTTTCACGACATTCATTTTTGGTATATACCTTAGCAACCTCAAGCACAATATGACCAAGATCTTGATGCTTTTTGACACAATGTCGAACATCGTGTGCTTCATTGAAGTATGAATTGTTCGTTAACCCAGTAATCTGCCAAGATAACATGAGTACACAAAAAAATTAGAAAACTAAATTGCTAAAGCTGGCTGGGAAATCATCTGCATGTAGATGTTTACTACAGTTCTGTTTGTGCAAAAAGATATAACAGTATAACATAATTCTGCTCAACCTCTTCACAATTATTCTTGTAAAGTTCCTGAAGTTATGTAGGAAAATGAATATACATACACAAGAACTGTTGAACGGTAAGTGATGTTATTGTTGCTACAGTGTTGTGCAGATAGGACATGGCAGCCACAGCTGCAGCCACAACAGCTTCTACACCTACACAAGCAAATTGTTGATAAAACTCCAAAATAGCTTTTCCTTTTCTTCTCCTTAGCATTCGAGAAAGGCAAGAAAATTTCGGGGTACGAAACATTATCTAAAATTTCTCTTATATGGCTGTACCGAACACACCCCTTGTTTGAGAGCACATGGTGATGAAGTAGAGGTTTAACTGTGGTAAGTATATCATATACAGTAAAGTAGTTATGATAAGCATGCATGCATCTGTTATCTAGGTTATTCAAGTAGGGAATGATCACATATTTCATGAAAAATAGTAGCAGGATATGTACTTCATCACAGATCTAAAATGTAGACCATCTCTAGAAATAATCAAAATATGGAAAATTGGCAAAGTGGATGGAAATCACAAATCAATGCTGCAACAAATATTATTGCATAATTTTTATAATAGAAAATATCAATGTTGAGGGAGGCCATAGAAAATGGATGAAGGACAGTTTACAGTTCCCAATACACAGTTAGAACAGAGAGAGTAAATAAATAAAACCATAGAAAAGTTGATATATACAAAAATGACACATCACCATACTTGAAAGGTAGCACCATTATGAATGATTTCATGGGCAACTGGATCATTGATGTACTGACGTAACGGCATAATCATATCCTCCAGATCATATGCATTGCCAACCTTCTTACTACTATGAACTTGGTCAATCCCCCTGGCATCTCTCTGGAAAGTTACAGTATAGTCATTGAAGGAATATTCTAATACAGGAATGGAAGAATCACAGTTGTAGTTTATGAGTTCATTAGTTTCAAGAAAATTTAGAATCTATGCTCCTGGTTGTTCAAATTAAATATGCCAAGAAAAAGTATGAGAAGGTAACTGCTATTGAAGCTCAAGGGGTCATCAATAGGATGGTGTGGTAGGGAACCCTCCTATGATGAAACTAGGATGTTGAATCACTGTCCTATAACACGTAAAAAGTAAAGGATGGTAGGGAAACAGTAATATACAGAGCTCTCTATGAATTTAAGGAAAATCCACAGTGGATCAACCGATTTATCTCTATTACAATTGGTGTTTGGTTTGGTTAATACCAGATACTGATATCTATCAAAGATCCAATTCAACGTTGAATATAAAGCACAAGGCCAACAAAATATAAGGTCCATATATTTTAGAAAATTAAGTATCTTGACAACATTTTGTCAACTTTGAGCCCACAATCATATCCACCATATGTATCTGAGTACTTTCTGCCACAATAAAGTACGAATCTAAACCAAAGGATGAACTGAAGTGGATAGACATACCCTGGCAAACATATCATCTCTCATCCAAGGAACCAAGTACTTCCAAGGCCAGATGTTCCAAGTACCGGCAGCAGCGGTAGTTAAGTTTGGGTAAACAAGGAATCTAGCTGCAACTTCAACTGAGAACTCATATGTGCTAAATACACGATCAACTGGGTTCCTTAGTATTGTTACAACAGAAGTTCTCTCCCTTGGCAGCTTGGAAGTTAAGCTATAGTCATCATGACTAACAACCAGCTTGCAATCAGTATTGCTGATAAGAATACCAAAATATCATTAGAAATTGTAAGCAAATTATCTTAAGAAAAAAAATCTTGGAACTGAACTCATGATACAAACACTGACAATTATTTCATAAGGAACAACAATTAAAAGTGCTCCTTCACTACCTACATATTTGTTGGCAACTTGGCATGACCCATAGACAAGCCACGGCATCCATGTAAAATGTCAGTTAACAATTTGAAGATGTAGTTGCTATGCATATACTAGAATGCAGTAACCATATATTACATTCAAATTCTTTGGTTCATGATCTAAATTTGTAAAATATAAGGTAATTTTCCTAGAGGGGTCTTCCTAAAGCATTTTTTTCATAAAAGCCATAAAATTAAGTAATAAAAATAGCAGGGCAGCTGGCACCCGGGAATTTAAAGAAGACGTTCATTTTTTTTAACAAATTCAGACAGCTCACAGAACAGTGCTACTAATCAACTCAGATGAGGTGCTCATGAAACAGATATGGTTTGTCGAATTGCCCAATGGACATGATGATGCAGTTGAACAAAGTAGAGCTTTCTTTACCTTGGGTCGAACCGTAGCTTGTCGTAGGAATCGGGGCATTGCTGAGCATTTGTATACAGCTTTTTGAGGAAGCTGCCAAGGCGCCAAGGCATGAAACATCAGTCGGATACACCTTAGACTTGCCTTGTTTAGTTCCAAAAATTTTTTGCAAAATTGACACTGTAGCACTTTCGTTTGTATTTGACAAATATTATCCAATCATAGACGCAAATTACAGGCAAATTGTGTAATTAGTTATTATTTTTATCTATATTTAATATTTCATGCATGTGCCGTAACATTCGATGTGACGACTGAAAAACTTTTTTGCAATTGGAAACTAAACAAGGCCAGCGAATGTACCAGCTAGAGTAGGCGTGGCCTCCAGTTCTAGGAATGTGGAGGAAGAAGAGCAAATCCTTGAGGCTCAATTTGTCCCTGTCCTCCACCCGCGCAGTAGAAGAATCCGCCCAGCCCCTGACGACACCCTCGCAGTGTTTGTACCCGTCGTCGTCGGAACTGACAAGCGGAAGCAGAGCCACTGCATCACCCGAACGAACGAGCGTTCAATTAGTCCACAAACAACGCAAAAATCCGAGGCAAGCATGTTTCCCAGCTCAACGACCGCACAGCACCGAAGCAGTCCCAGCGAATGCATCGCTCGATCAACACGGCGGCGGGCGGCCGGCAAAGCATAATTCAGACGTGCCGAGAGGGAGGCGGGCGCACCTGACGCGAGGACGAGGAGCGCGAGCGCGTGGGCGCCCAACCGGAGCGCCGCCCGCGCCATTGATTCGGCCGGGGCCGGGGCCGAGGCCGAGGCCGAGGCGGGGCATAAATAGTGAGGGGTTGGCACTTGGCATTTGGCAGTGGCAGCACCAGCAGCGGTGGTGGGAAGCAGCGGAAAGGCCAGTTTTCCGTGCCGTGCCGTGCCGTGGGATGGGTTTTTTGGTCTGTTTCGCGCTGCTGGCCATGGCTAAGCTCTCGGCCAGCGGTAAATCTTGCCGTGCCGGCTGATTTTTCCATTGTTCTCTACGCCTATGTTTGTTTGAAGTCGAGTTAAGAGACGAGGGATGCAGTTTCATTGTGGTTTGTTGCATTTGGTTGGAGGGATAGAATATCTTTATTTATTTGTTTGTTTGGTTAATGTGATTAATAAGTCAAATATAGATGGGAGTTTTTAACACCATCTTCTATAGCTACACGTCTCTTCCTCCCCTTTTCTCCTCTAGTTCTCGTCTACGCCAAGCGGCCGTGCACTCTAGCATCACCAGCCTTCTTGAGCCGCTCGCCAGGTAACAGGATTCTCATCGAAGCATTGGCCCGTTCGCACCTCCACACCAAAATCGTGCAGCTCTGAACTCTGGCACCGTACCACCTCGGATCTAAGAGCAAAGTTAATAATAAAAAAAGTTATAAGAGCCAAATCATACAATAGTTGTCTCCTATTTGGTTATAAAACCATGTTTTATTTTCTTTTTCCTACTCCTTACATACATTATTATTTGAGTCCATATATGCCTATGCTTTCGCGCCTAGCTTGGTGCTAGAATAAGAGCCAAGCTTTCTTATCTCTCCTCTCTTCCATTTTTCGTATCAGCAAATACTGATTAGCTTGGCTATAAGCCCATTATTATACCTATTCTAGCGGCTCTACCCTACCTTTTTGTCTCGTGGCTCAATCTTGATATTGGCGGCATTAACCAAAGCCCATGGAAGCCTAAAGTTATTCCTTCTAAAGCCCATGGTCGTGCTACCCAAAGCTGAAGTCATTTTCCCGTGGCAAAAGCTTCTCCCGTGTTCACACTCCATACTAAGGCTAATCTTAAGGCCAGTCTCAATAGCCCGTTTCAATGCACTGTTTCTAAAATAAATCCGCTGACAGGGCATCAATAAAACGAATAATGAAACAACCTCCACAATGCATGAGTTTCACCTTGATGTTTCCTAGGCTGGGCAAAACATTTAATTACTGTAAAAAGATTGGATCACATGCAAGATGGTGAAACAATTTAGCCCTCAGTGGGGATTTCATCCTGTTTCACCGCGTGGGAAACAACGCCTGCGGAGTTTCACCAGGGTGAAACTACTTCCTTCTCTCTCCTCTTCGTTTCATGCAAAAAGTGCAATTTTGCTGACATGACGCTCTAATAAATGTGCATGACATCCTGGTGAAACCCCCACTGAGACTGGCCTAATGGGAGTTTCATGTGAGTTTTATTTGCATTAAATAGGTTGCCACATAAGTTTTTTTATGATAAGAAGAGAGAAGAAATGAGTTTCATCTAGATGAAACTGTCTTGGCACGATTATCAACTCTCTATGAGTCTTGGAATTAAATGTTTATGAAACTATAAAACCACCTGTGGTGAGCCGGGAAGTGTATCTGTAACTTGATAGACCACGTCGTGCTACGTTCTTATCATGTAAAGAATGTAATTCTTATTTTTTGAGTCAAACAATTTAAACTTTGACTAAATTTATATAAAACTGTATTAATCTCCATAATATAAAATAAGTATTATTATATTATTTATAGAATATATTTTATAAGAAATTTTTTTGGAGATATAAATGCTAATATTATTTACTCCAAACTTGATCAAACTTAAATTAGCTTGATTGACACAGAACTCATAATTGTATTCTTTTGTGAATGGAAGAAGCACTATGTTTAAAAACACGCGTAAGGGTGTGCTTAGCTGCCGTCCCACGAGATAATCTTGTCGACTGTCGTCCTTCCCTCCAGTTTGAAGAACATCGTTGTAATCACGGTGCTTTTTAATAAAAAGTAGCAATTGTTCACTATTTAGATATGATTAGCATAATAATGTTTTTCTTAAATTATTACCACGTTGCCCACATTTGTAATAATACTCTCCATTCCAAACGATAAGTCAGTTTAAGTTTTCCTAGGCACATAACTTTGCTACATTATTTCATCCGTTCCAAATGATAAGTTTGTTTAAGCTTTTCTACGCACATTACTCATGTACTTAGACATACTAGCAAAAGCTATGTTTCTAAAAGAAAATTAAAATAACTTATATTTTAAAATATATCACTACCAAATTGGTAGAGTTCTCCTAGTATTTTTAATTAGTAGTAAAAAGGTAGGAGAAAAGCTTATACACACACTCAACCAAAAGCCCGATGCATAGGGCCTGTTTGGTTCCCCTTGCTAAAATTTAGCTAGCTAAAATTATTTTATCTACTCTTTAAGCTCCTTTTAGTCAATGTGTTTAGAACTTTAGCTACTAAAGTGACTAAAGTTTACTCTCTCCGTCCCCAAATACTGCTATTTCTAGCAGATTTCAGACAGATTAGTGTGGCAAACAAAAGACTATTATACCCTCAATTAATTTGGGTTCCACCATTTAATCATGCACGTTAAGCCATGGTTCTCTAGTTTTAATGAGCTGCATTTAATACCAACTAAACAGACTCAACCAATTACCATGCGCCAAAGTACTACTCCCTAGAAGAAATTAAATGGGCTGGTGGACCATGGAAGTTCCAAAGAGAATTAAATGGGCTGGTGGACTGAATATGCTAGTAGAAATAGCAGTATTTGTGGACAAAATTTTATCCTAGAAATAGTAGTATTTAGAGATGGAGGGAGTAGCTAGCTAAATTTTAGTAAGGAAACGGGCCATAGTCTATATTCAGAATCTCCACGGTCTTGCATGCATGATGCATCCTCTGCGCCGCTTCACCAGTTTCTAGCATGATAGCACCCCATCAACCGCCCGTGGGCCGTGGCCGTTGCGTGGGACCAGAGGCCCAGGATGTCGCGGGTGACGCCCGTCGCCTGTGACCGACTGTCACATGTAATGAGCCCCATAATTCAGAGTGAATCTTATACTACTGTACTTCACAATTTATCTATACTTGTGAACACACTACCAACGCGGCATCTCAAATTGTCTGGCACCCAGTACGACCGCACGAATATACATGATTCTGTGCACTAACAGCTCTGCCCCAAAGAATGCTAAGCGTAATGTTTGGGGGCATCATCAGACTGTACATCAAAATCTAGCCTAAATGAATTCTGGTTAAACCTTAAGCTTAGACGTTCTTTTTCTCGTCGTTACAGCAAATGAGACCAAAACTATGATCATGGTGATCCCTATACCAAGCAAGACCACCATCCAAGGGGAGCAAATCTCATCGCTGAAGATTATGCTGATCCAGCCCTCCTGAAAGAGACAAGGCAAAGCACATGAGGCTTGCTAATAGCACAAGTACAATTGTTCATTCTCACAGTTCCACCGCATACGAGAATGGTTCATCTTATATATCCTATCGTGTTTCCTCCCTGGCATGTAAGCATGCATCAAATAGTAGCACATGTGATGTTAATGCTATGTCAAATAAATTGGAAAACTAACATGATCAAGCACTTGATGACTGCTGATATGAAGCAGGCTCCCTTATTTGTCAAATTTGACTAGATTGTATTTCAAAAATTAGCATGGTTAGCCATGGTACAACACCCTCTGGACGTCACCCATGTCCACCAAACATCACTGAGATTCTGAATTCTTGCAGGAAAAGCTTGTCAAACTAAAACGAACTGCATAAGTAGTGTTCTTTGAGTTTGAATAAACCTTTTGTTCTGCCAACTGTCTGTGCTGCCCCACCATGGATTGCTGAGCTTTTAGCATCAGATGTTCCTGGGTAAAAATTTTCTTAGCATGATCATAAAGTTCCATGTCAAGGCTGTTCAATGAGATAATTTGTTTCAAAATTGCCTCTGGTACCAGCTTCCGTGCCTGCAAACAGAACTTTCTATGTCATTGCTGAAACATTCTAATATGAAAGCACTCTAATATAAGATAGAAACAAGCAGAAATCCACCTATTATTTGAGTGTTCCATTATGACAAAAAGATAAGCACATGAATGATTGTGAAGTTTTGAGCACATCGGACTTAGCATTTATAGCTCTATTTCTTTTTTCTTGGCCTCAGTGTGTACTTGATTTGATAGAGAGGAAAGAAATCGGATATCCACATAAGCTAGAAACACCAGCAGAAATTTCCAATTATTTTGCTGTTTTAGTAATGACAAAAATATAAGCACACGAATGGTTATGAAGTTTTGAGCACATCAGCCTTAGCATTTGTATCCCTATTTCCTTTTTCTAAGCTTCAATTTGTGTTTGATATCGGTATAGACAAGGGAATCAGGAACCTACGATGCAGATTTCTGTACTCACAAAATACAAAATGAATCAAAAGCAATGTTCAATGTTTGGTCATTACCTCTTTTGAAAAGTTTGCTTCCTGAACTTTCTTTAGGGATATTTTACGGCGGCCAGATTGAGACTTCCGCAGTTTGGCGATGCAAGTTTCATAAGCTTCCATCAGTTTACCAACAGTCATCTGGCATCAGCAATAAACTAACATGTGATCACAGGCTAATAACAGAAAACTCTACACAAGGTTTCGCAAAAAGAAAACGGAAATAAAAGAAAGAAAACTATACACAAATAATTGAGTCCTTCAAGTAGTGTATTACATTTCCTTTTCCATGTTCGTCGTTGGTAGAGTTCAGGGCTTCATTATTTTGCCAACCATGCGTGCTATTCTATCAAGAGAACATAAATATGAGATGGAGTGTACAGATTCTACTATATAATCACGCAAAACTAAACAGCACAATTATAAGGTTTATAACCACCCACATACCAGATGATCATTTGTTTCTTCATCCTCGGGCTCCACCATGGATGAGTGAGAGTCTGTGAACAGTAGAGATTATTAGATCCTCATTTATCATCTTTGAGTTGTCAAAACTTTATCAAAATAATATGGAGAACCATATACCCAGAATAAACATAAGATTTATTTGTGTAATTATTTCTTCGAGTCACTTTTTTCCCATACATATCGCCTTCCTGGTCTAATGTTAAGTTATTTCTTCGAGACACCTTTTTTCAGATTTGCCCTAACGTTTTAGTGCAGTAAATCATGCACAAAACCACAAGTTGCTACTTCAACTGCTACACCAGCCACAGTTAGAATGCTGCTTATGCATTAAGTGGTTGATGAGCAGCTTCATTCCACTAGTCTGTACTTTTGCTGAATGTTATGCTGGTTCAAACTCACACTCATTTTGATCAGGAATGCACATGCCATGTCTCCGTATTGATGCATGAATATATGCTTGGGTTTTGACAATTGCAATGATGCATTGCTAATTTGTTAGGGAATTGTCTCATCAAAACATCGCTGTACTATCATTCAGTTTCAATAAAAGATAAAGTTGAGCTGTTGACCATTGGTCTAAAATAACATAAATGCAACTACTGAAGACATAATAATAAGTTAGGACCATCAGATTGCAATGTGTAGTACCAGTCTCACTGGGCACATCTTCCTTGAGATCTAAATTCAATGTCCCAGATTGTGAAAGCACCTGTGCTCCTACCATATGAGCAAACAACCTCGCTGATTCTTCATGGTCCTCCGTAAGTCCTACATATAGCATCTGGTCCAGCCTATTCTGTAATAAAATATGATGGTATTACTTTTGGGAGCAAACTATATAAAAAAATACTCCAAACCCGCCTTCGTATACTGAATGGATATATTTGTTTTAGTAAATGTTATTGTCATAATGCATTTACCTACTGTTAAGTTCCTTCTGCGTGACTGTATAGTCAACATAGTAATGTTTTGTATTCAGGAGGATCTAATTAATGAATGATGTATCACATGCTTTGGCCATAGGAATGCACAAGGAAAAGTCTTTCACGACATACATCTTTGGTATATACCTTAGCAACTTCAAGCACAATACGACCAAGATCTGGATGCTTTCTGACACAATGCCGAACCTCAGGTGCTCCATCAAAGTATGAATTGTTCGTTAACCCAGTAATCTGCCAAGGTCACATGAGTACACATAAACAAATTAGCAAAACCAGATTGTTAAAGCTGGCTGGGAAATCACCTGCAGCCAGATTTTTACTACAGTTGTGCTTGTGTGAGAAGATATAACAGTATATAACACAAATACACATGAGACAAAACACAGTACTGGTACAGATTTGCAACGAAATTACTGAACAGTGAATACACAAATTGATCAGTTTGTCAGGACAATGTGTACTGGGAAATTGATATGAAAAAAAACACTATTATTCTGCTCAATCTTTCCTATTCTTATAAAGATCCTGAGGTTATGTAGGAAAATGAATATGCATATAATAGAACTGCTGAACTTGTCATTATTTGAGAACAGATGGTGATGAAGTAGAAATTTAACTTGGTGGGTATATCATATCAGTAAAAAAAATCATAGTAAGCATGCATGCATCTGTATTTGATTATCCAGCTGTATAGCATGAGCTATCCAGGTTGTTCAAGTAGGGAATGATCACATATTTCATGAAAAATAGTTGCAAGATATGTACATCATGACAGATCTAAAATGTAAATGATCATCTTTTAAAAATAATCAAAATATGGAAAATTGACAAAGTGGATGCAAATCACAATTCAATACTGCAGCAAATGTTATTGTATAATTTGCTACAATAGAAAATATCAATGTTGAGGGAGGCCAGAGAAAATGGATGGAGGACAATTTGCAGTTCCCAATACACATTACACAGGTAGAACAGAAGTAAACAAGTAAAACTATACAGGAATAGTGCAACAGAAGTTGATATATACAAAAATGACACATCGCCGTACCTGAAAGGTAGCCCCATTATGAATGATTTCATGGGCAACTGGATCATTGATGTACTGATGTAATGGCATAACCATATCCTCCACATCATATGCATTAACCTTTTTACTACTATGAACTTTGTCACCACCCCTGGCATCTCTCTGGAAAGTTACAGTATAGTTATTGAAGGAACATTCTAAGGCAATGGAAGAATCATAGTTGTAATTTATAACTTATAAGTTCATTAGTTCCAAGATAATTTAGAATCTATGCTCTTGGTTGTTCAAATCAAATATGACAAGAAGTGTAACTACTATGTCTTCACAATTGGAACCTTCTGGCAAAACTAGGATGTTGAATCACTGTCCTGGAATACTTAAAAAAAGTAAATGGATGGCAGGGAAACTGTAAAATACAGAGCTCTCTACCAATTTAAGGAAAATACAGTGGATCAACTGATTTATCTGTACTACAATTGGTGTTTGGTTTGGTTAATACCAGATACAGATATCTATCAAAGATCCAATTAAATATCGAATATAAAGCAGAAGGTCCCAAAATATAAGGTACATGTTTTAGAAAATAAAGTATCTTGACAGCATTTTGTCAAAACTGTTGCATTTGAACAGCTGCAATTTGTGCCCACAAGCATATCCACCATATGTTACTGAGTACTTTCAACCACTATAATTCTATAAAGTACAAATCTAATCCAAAGGTTGAACTGAAGTGGATAGGCATACCCTGGCAAACAGATCTTCCCTCATCCATGGAACCAAGTACTTCCAAGGCCAGATGTCCAAAGTACTGACAGCACGAGACTTTGTTAACACACGGGTAGTCATTAACTTTGCAGAAGTTAAGTTTGGGTGCACAAGGAATCTAGCTGCAACTTCAACTGAGAACTCATATGTGCTAAATACACGATCAACTGGGTTCCTTAGTATTGTTACAACAGAAGTTCTCTCCCTTGGCAGCTTGGACGTCAAGCTGTAGTCATCATGACTAACAACAAGCTTGCAATCAGGATGGCTGATACGAATACCGAAATGTCATTAGTTGTAAGCAAATCATCTTAAGAAAAAAAATCTTGGAACTGAACTCATGGGACAAACATTGACAGTTGCTTCATAAGGGACAACAATTGAAAAAACTGCTCCTTCACTACCTACATATTTGTTGGCATGATCCATAGACAGGTCACGACATACAGTTAAAAATTTGAAGACGTAATTGCTATATGCATACACTAGGATGTTGTAATTAGCACACTGGGAGACCATCCATGTTAACAACTTTCACATTCCTGGTCAGGTAAGCACTAAGAACATTATTTCACTAGACAGAAATGTAGTAAACCATAGGCTACATTTAAATTATTTGGTTCATGATCTAAATTTGTAAAATAGAAGATAATTTTCCTGGAGTGAGTATTTTCAAAGAAATATTTTCATAAAGGCCACACAATTAATTAATTAATTAAAACAGCAGATGTACCAGTGAAAGTAGGTGCGGGAGTGAAATAATTTTTCCTGGAGTTGAGAGCTAACTTTCCTCACCTTGGGTCGAACCGTAGTTTGTCATAAGAACGCGGGCATTCCTGCGCATTTGTATAGAGCTTTTTGAGGAAGCTGCCAAGGCATGAAACATCAGCTGGATACACCTTAGATTACTGTGAACCAAACTGATGTCCAGTCCAGCGAATGTACCAGTGAAAGTAGGTGCGGCCTCCAGTCCTAGGAATGTGGAGGAAGAAGAGCAAATCCTTGAGGCTCAGTTTGTCCCCGTCCTTCTCGCGCCCAGTGGAGGAATCCGCCCAGCCTCTGACGACACCCTCGCAGTGTTTGTACCCATCGTCGGAACTGACAGGTGGAAGCAGAGCCACTGCATCACCCGAACGAACGAGTGATTAGTCCATGGCAAAAAAAAAAAAAAAAAAAAAAAAAAAAAAAAAAAAAAAAAAAAAACAAAAAAAAACCAATCCCACAAAAAAAAAAAAAAAAAAAAAAAAAATAGATACAAAAAAGAAAAGAAAAGAAAAGTTAAATAAAGAAAGGATAAGAAAAAAAAAAAGAAAAGTAACGTACTCACCTGAAT
>Ga0182004_10001991_pt1 | contig 15605 bp, 9 predicted proteins | sample Sormic07211540_1_FD_120479 | JGI IMG/M metagenome (GOLD analysis project Ga0182004, IMG submission 120479) | Endophyte microbial communities from Sorghum bicolor roots, Mead, Nebraska, USA - 072115-40_1 MetaG | ecosystem: Host-associated > Plants > Roots > Unclassified | place: USA: Nebraska...
CTTTACATGCAGGAGTTCTGCCTTCTTTTCTGTATGGAAGAGGAGTACACAACCTGTGGCTGGCTCACGAGGTTCTGTCGTCTGAGATGAGGCTTTTCTTTGATGCAAGCAGTCTGGTTCTTGGATTGTACCCTGAAAGTCTTAGCTCCATGCATGACATGACCTCGAGTAAGAATGGAAGATTACATTCTGGATCCTGGGAGTACAGTGTCAATCGTCATCTTGCTGCGATTTATGGCTCGTATTGCTGTCGATTACCAACAAGACACTTTCCTATGCTGCATAAAGTGGTAAAGAAATCTGAAGACTATATGCTCAGCAAAGTTGACGAACTCACATTATCAGATTTTTTCATCAGTAAAGAAGGAAATGCCCCTGGAGGAGATAGTCTATGGAACATACAAAACATTTCTTTATCTGGATATCTACACAGCTATCCTCCTGAGACCTCACCACCCGATCTTCCATATTCTTTGGGTATGCTGCTTGAGCTTGTTGCTGATAAAAATAGGTCGGTTGTCCTTGGTGTGGCTGGAGCAGGTTACAGGGACATGCTCATGAGTTGGGTGTGCCGTTTGCGTCATCTTAGAGTTACCAATTTTATAGTATGTGCCGTAGACCATGAGACATATGAATTCTCAGTTTTACAGGTAATCATTTTCAGTCACCTCCTTTTCTCTCCTTCTCTCTGTTATTTAACCTTTTTTATACTTTGCAAAACCACAGACCACCTCAAGCTTTTAATTGGAATTATAGGGTTTGCCTGTTTTCATAGATCCACTATCACCAAAGAATGTCAGCATTGATGATTGCCACTTTGGAACAAAGTGTTTTCAACAAGTGACAAAAGTGAAGTCACGAATTGTTCTGGAGATATTAAGACTGGGATATAATGTACTGTTGAGCGATGTTGATGTTTATTGGTTTGACAATCCAATGCCATTCCTATACTCTCTTGGTCCTGCTATATTTGGAGCACAATCTGATGAATACAATGAGACAGGTAAAGTTTGGACCATATTACTAGTTACTACCATTTTCTCATGTTTCTTCCTATTTTCTTCTCTTCATGATGCACACCTACATTTGGCATTGTGTCAAATCCAGCTATAAACAAGAGTTTATTTCATTTACATGACAAAAAGTTCCTAAAAATGTCTCTATAACACAAACTTTAACCTGGAAATGCAAATATGGCATAACTTACTGAATGATAGAAAGAAATATGCTTGACCAGGCCTGTTGATTCTTTAAACTAAGCACCCTGCTATTTGTTGTTGCATCTCATCATTGTCGTTTGTTTACAGGACCAATAAATTTGCCACGCCGATTGAATTCAGGATTTTACTTTGCTCGCTCAGACAACGCCACCATCACTGCAATGGAGATGATAGTAGGCCATGCAACCAATTCAGGCTTATCTGAGCAACCGAGTTTCTATGATGTCTTGTGTGGGGAAAACGGAATAAACCGCATCGGTGACGACAAATGCTTGGAGCCCAACACAAACCTGAATGTTGTGTTCCTAAACCGGGACTTGTTCCCCAATGGTGCTTACAAGGGCCTATGGGAGAAGCATGATGTACGTGCAGCTTGCAAAGAGCTTGGCTGTTTCATCATTCATAACAATTGGATAAATAAGAGAAAAAAGAAGCTCCACCGACAAATGTCATCTGGGCTGTGGGACTACGATCCTAGCTCTAGGCAGTGCTTCCAGGAATGGAGTGACAGAAGTATCTTCAGAATGATCGGGCAATTCCATCTGTTTGAGGACACTAACAGTTAGTGGTTTCCAACCATATATAACCGATGATATGCCATATCTTAATATGGAACGCCTATATTCATGTATAGTATATGTGCATGAAGCTGAACCCTATTATATGCATACATAGTTTTTTTTAGGCAGATTATATTCTTGTGCTAGAAAAGCAAAAAATGTTTCCCAATTTGATTATACATAAAGCACAATTTTTTATACCTAGTAGACTGGTTAACTTACTAACCCTCATCCCCTGTTAAATTCGCATATTTGATATTGATACTTCCATTCGACTTCCTGCAATTACAATCTAATCTAAAATCATTAATTGGACATTGTGTTTGACCCCACCCTTCTGTGACTCCAATAAAACCAAGTTTCTGTAATTTTCATTGCTGAATAAGTAATTCAGCATTCAGTTCAGAGTCAACAGCTTCGTTTGGTGTTTAGCTGAGCATCTCAACGGTTCACCAGCTCAGAGAAAAATGGCATGGTTTCACAAAACATGGTGGGGTGAAAGGATAAGAAAAGATGGAACTCTTTAAAGTCCAGATTTCCTTTGTCAAAGCTGATTATAGTTTTCCAAACAAAATGATAAAACACTAGCCATTTGCAGCTTGCAGCTCATTGGAGCAATAAAATCAACAGGAAAGACACATAAAATTGTTAATCACTTGTCCAATAACGGCACAGAGGTTTCTGATTGTAAAAAGTTGACAACTTATTACAGTTCTGCATTGTGGAGATACAAGATCTCACTTCATCTTTGCTTCTGTAAACAGAACATGCTTGTTAACACGGGGATCATACTTTCTAAATTCCAGCTTCTCAGTGATCCGCCGAGGATTCTTGCGCTTCACATAGAAGAATCCAGTGCCAGCTGCAGAAACCAGCCTGATGAAGATTGAGGCACGCTTTGCCTTCCCCATCAGTGATTACAAATTTGTAGCAGAAGGAACTGAAAAGAGGGCAAACATAGAGGTAAAATTCAAGGTTGGCATATTCAAGACAGACAATACAATGCACCAGGCAAACAGTAGAGCCAGCCAATTTTGTACATAAGTTAATAAATAGCAATAAACCCCATAGGATTATGTGGATATTTCAAAACCTACATACACAACAAAAATCGCCAGGGGTAAATCAAACCCAAAACAGTGAACCGTCCTATCATATCCATAAGCCTCTTGCTATCCTTCTTGAAATACAGATTACATAAGCGTCTATGCAGCTATCCATGTAGCACGGAGATCAGGAGGAAACGGGGGTGGACCCAGTAAAGAACACCCATGTACACCCAATGATTTTGCTAAAAAAAGGTGAATTTATTAGGCATATAATACATATATAAACTTGTAATTAGATCAGATGCGAATACAAATACCTAAGTAGATTAAGTTAAGGCTCAGGTGCTTGGTTTTGCACAGCAAGAATGGTGAGAAAATGACAAGTCAGGATGAAACTGACCATGAACAGCGTGATCAGAATGGTGAGAAACTATTGCACAGGAGAAGCTTCAAAATAACTAACTCATAATTATATGCATCTGAGGAACACTACGTATATAGACAGAACATTGCAGAAGACAAAATAATAAATGTCAACTTCGGTCCGACTACTTTGATAAAACTGGAGTGAGCCGTTTAGATTCTCAGATAGCACATCTTTTCATTAGATAATAACTATCAAAATGTGAACTAATAATTAGTAGGTATATAACCAATAATAAGGAGAGAACAATACAAGACAAGGGTTGGGATTTTGAGTACAAATGATCCAGTCACTTCTTTCTCTCCTTAATGTAGGGCAACATGAGCATTGTCTATTAAACAATAATGGGGGCAAGAGTGATTGCAAACTGCTGACATACGGCACCAGTATTGGACTGGACAGCATAATGTATTTGCAAGAGTAAACTGTTTCTGCTCTTGTTGAATAATATGCTAACACACAACTATCCACTGACCTCCAACTTCCTCCGCCTTCACAGAGGCAATTAAACTAAACCAACACATTGCAGGGGCGAACCCAGTAAAGGGCATGGACACATAAAACTCAATACAAACCTGATTCGAATACGAATACCCAAATAGCAATAGATAAAGTTAGGGTTCGGGACTTCGGGTGTTCGGTGTTGCAGAGCACGAATGGAAGAGAAGGGGTGCGCGCATACCTGGTGGGCAGCTTAGGGCCCGACGAAGTGGCGTAGGGCGGCGGCGGCTACGGCGGCGGCGGTAGCCTAATTGCGCCACGAGAGAGTGCGAGCGGCGGCGGACGGCGGTGGACGGGAGGAAAAACGCCAGGCCGTGAACCGGCACCCTAAAAATCTATACGGGCCTGGAGCAGGCCTGAATACCTAGGCCCACTGGTCAAAATCGGATTCTTAAATAAAATCTAGGAATATTTGGATTCCACTAAAAAAAATCTATTTGGGTGATGTAGTTTCCTGAACTGTAGTGTTGTTGACAAAGTATATTTTTGAAAACAAAAAAAAGCTATTTAATACTGCTTCCTCTGCCCTAAATATTGCACTTCTCAAAACTCCAAAAATTATACCGTCCAAACACCTTATTCTTCTCAGTACCTAGGTATTTTTGTAATGCTCGTGAGCGAAGGAAATTTGGATATATTATCATAATGTAATGTGTTATTTTGTAAACAATGTAATTTGATACGTGTATTTTACGCCATTTGTGCACAGTTTAAATGGGTAAGAATTGTCGTTGCAATTTATATTAGAACAATTTAAGCTAGTTACTCCCTCCATGCTAATTCATAGATCGGTTTTGCTTTTCTACATGACTTTTGTTACACACCTAAATATAAAGGTAAATCTAGATATATAGTAAAAAATTATATATCTAGAAAAGTCAAAATGACATAATTTGAAACAGAATGAGTACATTGTATCATCTCTTATGAATGACACAACCTAGATACAATTGAGAGAATTAATAGGAATTGTGCAGAACAGACAATAATTATCGCGTTCAAAACATGGCCTAGTAGTACTATAATAGAGGTGGTGGAGCTGACAGAGCGTGTCACCAGCAGGCGGCAGCAGCAGCAGCTGGTTGGATCTCGTCGGCTTAAGCGGTTCTAGGCTTCTAGCGGTTGTGACTTGTGAGGCAGAAAAAAATAAATATTAATTGATTATTTTAATGAATAATTACAGATCTAGGACTAGGAGCTGTTACACGACAGTTGCAAATCTATATATGATTTTTCTACACCGATACTTCTGATCTCTTGGGCAATAGCAATACTAGATAAAGGACAAAGATTTCCTAAAAAAAAGATAAAGGACAAAGATGATATGATACAAGAAATTTGCAGAAGCATCACTAACAATAATAATGTACTCCCTCCATCCTAAATTAAATTACAGAACGTTTGACTTTTCTGACTCTAAGTTTGATCACTCATCTTGTTAAAAAAAATGTACATAGTTAAATTCAAGACATTCTTGAAGAACTTTTATTGATAAACCAAGCCCCAACAAAAGAATTAATATTTTGCATAAATTTTTAAATAAGATAAGTGGTCAAACTTGGTGTTGAAAAAGTCAAATATCTTATAATTTGGGATTAATTGAGTATATCACTCCCAGTTTGCATGAACTTCACTAAGACAATAATAATGTACATCATTCACAGTTGCATACGATCTCCGTGCTTCACTCGGCCTCTCTAACTCTACACATGGAACAAATGCTGTGGACAAAACTGAGGAACTTACAAAAAGGAGAAGGGAATTCGACAAGAATCTATGCACCCGACTTGATTCTATTTGGTGGAACTGTGCAGCCTTCCACCATCTCTGCAGATTTGCAATCACTCGGCAGCCACATTTAACTATGCAAACAATGCTGCAGGTATCCGGTTATGTACACAAACTATCAAACTGTAATTGAGGAATCAACAATCGCTATGGGAAGGTTATCACTATCATGCCATATACAAGCCCTTGCCGGAGAGTCCATCAGAGTTTTCCTTTGATATTCTGATGCTAGTACATCTCTTGTCTTCTCAATGCCTTTTCTTCGTCCGAAGTCCTCTCATCCTCGACATGCTTCAACAATTCTCCATTTAATCTAGTTGTCAAGGAGGGAGATAATGGTGCATAAACACCTACATAATAGCAAAAGATTTGGTATGAAGAAAATTCGTATGAGAGCTATATGATGACTTCAATTAGAGAGGAGTAAAGGCCACACACTTCTTGATTGCGGGATCCTTTCATAATCCTTCGTTACATGCAACAAAATGGTACCGGACAACACCACAACCAAACCACAAATTTCAGAAATGATGCTTCCCGGGCTTTGACCAGACCAATCCTACACAAATAATTAAACAGAATGACATCAGTTTACTGTTTTTTCATATAATACTAGAACTGAGGAATGCATAAGAAACAAATGCAACAATATGAAAATATCTGAAAGGGTCCAAAAAGTGCACGAGGGAGTAAATGGAAGAATGAAATATGGAATAAATATATATGCCAAGGGCAAAACAAAATTTTACCTTGAACATTATGACGCTGGCAAGTATTGTAAGAGTTGTGAACATCACATAGTATATTGGAGATACAATTGCCGTATTGAACGTGTCAAGTGCCTACAGCAAAAAAGTACTACTTAGTACTTACTCCATTAAACAGAACAGGAACCAAAAGTACCATAATATTTGTGGTAACTATAGTATAAACTAAAGCACTTCAGTGCATTGTTCTGCAAATATCATAATTAATTATACCATAGAAATCTAAAAAAATACATGGCACTAGACAATATTCTGGAGTCAGGGATAAGAGGTTGCCCAAATTGGATTAGAAAAAAAAGGACATGAACCACGGGGTACAAACAAAATCAGGGACTAAACAAACAAGGCTGCAAATGGGGTTTTGAATGCAATGCAAATCTATTAAAATAGGTCCACATCATCCAAGCTAGCATATGATAACCTAATCTATCTTTATTATTTTCCAACATATTTGGCTGAGTAAATTTCACGAAATCACCACATTCCTTGTCCTAATTATCAGGAAACTACCACTTCTAGTGTCCGTTTCATCAAAGAACTCAAACAACTTAAGGCCCCCTTCTCACGGACGTACCATTTGCCTGTCTCCAGAGCACCGGGGTCCACAAGTCAGAATCATACAGTTCAGAACAGACAGAGCCATTCTGTTCTGAACTATGTGATGCTGATGAGTGGGCCCAGGCGCTTAAAAAATCGAGGAAAAACGGTAGGGTTGTGAAACCCAAAGTTACAATTTCATGAAATAGGCACTATAAGTGGTAGTTCTGTGACAATTAGGACATGAATGCAGTAGTTTTGTAAACTTTACTCTATTTGGTTGTTGAAAAAAGTGATAAAAAGTATATTGATATATATGCATGCATAGAATGATTTGATGAGAATAGAACATGGCACTTGTCAACATAACAAGCAATGCAAACCTAACCGTAATTTGATCTAAATCATTTAAAACCCAAACCCCTTGAACCTAAAGTTAATCTCAAGGGTAAAAAGGAAACAATAAGATCACGTCTACATGGAAATTTTTATGTTTCATTCCGTTCTTAATTCTCACTAGTTTGATCAATGTCCATATATTTCTTATAGTCATTTGATCTTAAACTATTCCCAGCTAACTTATTTTTTACTTCCCTTTTGAATCCTTTAAAGGTTAAGCAACATACAAACATAGCACCTAATTTTGCTAATACATTTGCAAAGATTCAACTCCCAAACTGCATTCACATAGTTCTTCTCTATCGCATACCATTTTTGCAGCTAGAAAGTAGATAGTTATGTCATAGAACTGCAGTTACTGAATGAAAGCAGCATGTAACAAGTTGTTCAAACCTTGTTCAGATAGTTCATCTGAGTGAGCACACAAGTAGCCACAACAAGCATAAAGAACCAAGTCTCTGGATATATTAATTGGTTTGTTCCCTCGAAAGTGAGCTTTAATGATGTACCAAGAGCCTTAACACTCATAACCTGAGTAATGAGAAGAAAACTTAGCACATTACCTAGCAATAATAGATTAGAATATAATCAACTAAGCATTTACAGAACATATGAAACACTGGCAGAAGTGACATTACCGAAAGAGAGCCCATCAAAGAGCAAATGGCAGTGTAGATCAACACATTGGACTGCCCATAGAGAGGGGAGAAATAGAACACCAGGACAAAAACAATGACAATAACTGACGCAACATATAGCAAGAAAGCTGCAAGGGAAAATACCAAGATATCCCATTAGTCATAACATCCCACTTCCTACAAATCAGGAGCTAGCAACTGTACAAGACAGAATCACACCGATGATAGTCTATCTTACCAGGTTGTATCGCCATGTTCCATATTTCCCTAACTGAAGTAATCTCCTGCTCCTGTGGAGCGTGAATAACGATGACCACAGACCCTGCAATGCACATCACACAGCCAAGCACCCCGAGGGCATGCAACCTCTCATTCAGAATGAAATGAGCCAGCACTGCACTGAAGGGTGAAGACACCCTCAACGTCAAATTCTAGTTTGAGTGTTTGACTAAAAAGATGAATAGAATTGCCGAATTGCAAGGACAAAGTTTTGAGCTAGCTGACCTAACAATTATGCTGAGCGCTCCAAGGGGAGTAACCAGCACCGCGGGGGCGAAGGCATATGCCACGAAATTGGCAATCTCACCTACAATCACTGAAAGAGGAAAAAAAAAACGTTCGCTCAGAAACGGCTATTAGTCTCTAAGCACCATGCCCAATTCTCTACTGGAGTTGCACGAGGAAACCTTACTAGTGATCATGCCAACCCACCACAGGGGCTCCATGAGGTAGGAGTACCCGCCGACACCTGCGCATGCCATCATCAGAGTTCAGAAAACGCTCCCAACCGACCAAAGTCGACATCTCTTTTGACCAGAAAACCGGTCTGTTCCAACAACCACGGTCAATAGTACGAGAGGGAAGGGGGCGACCTGCACGGACGCCGGTCGCGGCGGCGGCCCGGCGGAGACCCTTCTTCTTGATGATGAAGCTGGCGCCGATGAAGCCGCTGGAGAGCAGCGCGAGGACTATCCCCTTCATGTTGTCCGTCGACAGCTCCGGCCCAGAGGCTCCTCCTCCGCCGCCGCCCCCCATCCCTCCTCACCGACGGACGGCCGCTCCTCCAGAGCCCAGACGCCTCAGTCGCGGCCGATCGACCCGGATTCCCGGCGGGATTGGTTCGGACTTCGGCCGAACTAGCGCAGCACTCGATTGCTGCCTCTCCCTCCGATTTTGGGCTGAGCTGATTGGGCACCACCGAACCCGACGGGAAATGCGGCTTTATCACTGTTTGGCGAGGGATTTTGGTGATTCACGGGAGGGAGGGAGAGGCGGGGAGAGGACGAGCTGAGCTGATTGGGCAGAGGAAGCTGTAGAGGAAAAGGGCGAGACGCCCGAGACGGAGAGGAAGGCGGCCAGGCCGCCAGGGAGGACGGAGGACGACGAACGGGTCGGTCTCGCTCGACGAGACGAGACAAAACAAAAACAAAACACGTTGATTACGTCATTTTCTCGCTCTACAGAAATTTCTTGAGAGAGGGGTATAAGGCTGTCTCCAGAAACGAACCCAAACCCAAAATAAGTTTTCAACACAATACCTATAGCCTTCAACAGAAGATCCATTTTGAGTATCAGGAGAGACATAACCCAAATTTGGATATCCTCTCTCCTCGAGACCTATTTGCAGAGAGTGTTGTCTTTTAGGTCTTGTTGTTGGAGCAGACTAAAAATAGGTATGGAACCTTTTATCTGTAGCGCTATCCAAAGGACAAATAGGTCTTATATTTTAGGTGACGATTGTTGGAGATAGTCTAACCCGCGTTTGGGGGTGATTGGTGGGAGCTGCCGCTAAGGCAACACGGAAAATAAAATAAGGCCTTGTTTAGTTTCCACCGAAATCCAAAAAGTTTTCAAGATTCTTCGTCACATCGAATCTTACGCACATGTATGAAGCACTAAATATAAACAAAAATAAAAACTAATTATACAGTTTGCCTGTAAATCGTGAGACAAATCTTTTGACCCTATTTAGTCTATGATTGGATAATATTTGCCACAAACAAACGAAAGTGCTACAGTATCGAAATCCAAAAAGATGTCGCATCTAAACAAGGCCTAAGAGTAACTCCTTCAGAGAAAATAAGAAGGGCATGTTATGCCTACTCTTCTACTAAAAGAAGAAAATGTTGTAGCTACTTTACAATAATTATGCGATAATGTAGATTCATACAATAGTTGTGAAAGGGCTTATAAAGCCTTAGTAGCACCTTAGGTCTTGGTTTCAATTTCTTACGGGAGCAAATATTCAAAGATTTTGTTTTCGGTGTCCTGTCAACGACGAGAAAGATTTGTCGACCAAGTTTCAGAATATGCTCATAAAGAGTAGAATTTACGTGCATGCGTTCATAAGATGAGTGTGGATACATTATAAGTGTCACAATTATACCGTGTAATCGCAAAAAAAGAAAATTCATACAATACTCTTTTCTTTTAATAAGGAAGAAAGACATAATTTATTCGAAAGCTAGATAGTTCATGTCGCTTTGTATCGTCCTTGTATATTAATTAATTAATTATTAATTTGTTTAGCATAGTGCTAAAACAACCATCTTAGGTTTCTTCGCATTTGAAATAGCAACCATAACACAAACACTAAGATCAGCTAAAAGAAAAGAATATCAGAAGGGTAACAAAGATCTTTGTAATACTTCATCCCTCCCATAAAACTTGAGCTTAGAGGGGTGAGTATGCGTATGATGTAAGTGTCACAGTTGTACCATGTAATAGGTAAAAAAAATGCATACAATGGTTTTTTTTCTTTTAGAAAGGAAGAACGACAAAATTTCTTCGATAGCTAAATAGTTTTTGTCACTTTGGGCTGTTTAGTCCCTTTTTTCAAAAAATTTTGAGTTTTAGTCCATCATTTTGTAAAATGGAACTAAACACCATACAAAAATTTTGGTAAAAATGTGATTATTCTTCATTTTTAATTTTTTGCCTCAAGAGGACAATAAATTCTACATTTTAGATGGAACTAAACATGACCCTGAAAAATTTAGCATTTTGCATTTTATCACTTCAAAATAGTTAGCATTTTGCATTTTGGATTCTACGGGGAACTAAACACCCCCTTTGTATCGAAAGTCCTTGTATATTAATTAATTATTAATTCTAAAAATCTTTGTAATACACCATCCCTCCCTTAAAACTTGAGCTTCGAGTTATGGCGCCTCAGTGTACTACTTTTAGCGTCTTAATCGTTAATCAACATGGATCACCTTCCATAAGAATAGGTACAAGGCAATTTACATTGAGCACTAGTTTATTCTAAAAATCCTAAAACATCAAATGTTTTGGGATATAGAGAGTAGTTTGGGGGTAGAAGGGTACCAAATATCATATTTTGGAGTATCAAAAGGGTAACAAAGATCTTTGTAATACTCCATCCCTCCCATAAAACTTGAGCTTAGAGTTGTGGCTTGCCTCTGTGTGTATTACTTTTAGCGTCTTAATCCTTAATCAACATGGATGACCTTCCATAAGAACAAGTACAAGACAATTTACATTGAGCACTAATTTATTCTAAAAATCCTAAAACGTCAAATATTTTGGAATATAGAGAGTAGTTCAAGGTAGAATGGTATCAAATATCATATTTCTTTTTACTCGTAGGAACGACAAAATTCCATTTATATTAAAAATATATCAATGATTATTACACTTACACAAATGAAATATATTTTATAGCGAATTTGCTATATTTTTTGTGCGTAAATTTTCAGACGACCTTAAACAGCCAACTAGCACAAATCATAAACAACCAACTAGTAGTACAATTAAAACGATGAATCACAATAGATAATTTACATTTTTTGCAATAGGCAATAACCATGACAAAATTAACTACTATCTAAACCATAACAAAAACTAAACCTCCTAAAATATAGGAGAAGTGATTTAATAATTAATAATATACTTATTTACAGTCATAAATATTAACACTGAATTTAAGATGGTTTAAATCAAACCTCAAACCTAGAACTGTGTTCTTTCTTGATGATGAAGGTAATTCAACAATCTTATTTTTTTTAGCAACAGGTAATTCAACAATCAATTTAGCATGGTACGGAGCCACGGCCCATGAGGGGCCCATCGTAAGAGTTTAACACGACTTGAAATTGAAGCGAGCAGAACAGGACCAAAACATGCCATTCTGCGAGTCCATAGGAAAACACATTGGCCAAGCATTTCTATAAATGACGACAATGGCTAGCATTCTACGATCGCATCTCCAAGATAGGGTGCAGTCGGGGTGTCAATCAGGTGATACAAATGGGTAAACCGAAAAGGCACCCACAGTCAGGATCTCTGCTGCATTAAACTGAAACATTTCTACCCACTCAACTGACGATATATCATTGTTGTCAAAAAAAAAAATGACGATCTATCATTGGCGTAGCATGTCTCGTAGTTGAAGAACTTGTTGCCGTTGTTCTGGAGGCAACATGTTAATCTGCTCAGCGGACATGCCCAGGACTTGCTGGACTAGCATCTTTTCCATCTCAGGTGTCAGCTGTTCGAGCAATATAACCAGAGTTAAGTAAACTAACAGGAGAAAACATAGGAAGGTAATAATGGTAATACAGACAATTGTTTTTTTAACGAAGAATACAGAAAATTGTTGTTCCCAAATACTAACAGAAGACACTTACAGGTGCTTGGCCTGCCTGGATACCACCAATTCCTTGGGCCATTTGTCCGGGCAACCCAGGTAATTGTCCAGGGAAATGAGAGCCAGATGTGGGACCTTCTGGGGCCCGTCCCCAGGGAGCTGACCTATCAACTCCCATTGGAGTCGTACTTTGTGTATTGTAGTGTGAACTAGCCTGCTGAGAAGATAGATTACAAGGGTTATACACTGAACCATGGTCACCAAATCACATGAAAGACTGAACTACTCATAGAGTACAACAGCAAGACTATATTTGCAATAAGTTGCATGTGCTTCATTTGGACCATATGTAATTGAAGCTTGTTGAACTTTTCTCCTTTTCCCTTTTTTGAAAGAAAACATGAAACACCATGTTCATGGAGATATATGTGCACAAATGGTTGACATCTTCCAAGAACAGTGATCTCGGTTCTATACACCAGCCACAAAAATTCTAAACATCTTAGATGATACTATAGTGGTGAGTGGTGACTAAACAACCAAGAAAGTAAACATATATCTAGCAGTCTAGCATTTGTTTCAGAACCTTTAATTCTTAGGGCAATGAAAAGGAGACTGGAAGAACATTTATTTCACAAGCATTGAAGAATTGTCAAGTGTGTATGTACATTCCTTCAGAAAGATGGAAAGGAGACAACCAGATTTATACAGAGACACATGTACTGATGACATTGCAACACAACAGCTTATGAGTATATGACATAGTTTTTGCTCCTTCGCCCATCTCGGTGCAACACAGGGGCAGAAACTACAGTTCTTCTGTTATTTGGCCCTCCCCCTGCACCTTGAGCTTGAAGATATTTTCCCTACAGATAGCTCATTATGGCCCACCTCATTAAGGCCAACAATCCTTTGCCATTGACCTTGACACTATACTGGTGCTTTCATCACCATTCTTCATCATCACATACAAGTTTGCAATGTTAATGTTTTGATATTAGCAATAACATTCCAGTAAAACCTGCTCATGCCTTTCTATCAACACTATGCTCTCCAAGAATCCAACCCTTGATTTTTCTTAATGCAGAACATGTGATCAAATTGAGATCACCCAAGAGAAACAATCAGGTCAACCAACTTTAAATGGAAAAGGAAATCCCTGTTCATCTTTATTTTACTAAGGGTTCTACCATCAATATCAGTACATCACAAGTCCCATTCATTAATAGAAGCCAAGAGAGCTTTTCTTCGTTTTGCATCTAGATGAGTACAAGAAGCAAAAGTACCTAGTGTTTTGTGAAATTTGTTAGGTTTTTTATTATTAAAATTATTTGATTTTCATGTTCCTGGAGCACAAGAACTATGGTGCATTATCATGATTGGAAGTTGTCAAAACATGAAAAGGACCAATCATATAAAAGTTGAGATTGTACAGTATAAGTTTGTTGTATTTATGCCCTTAGAAATAGAGTAGCGCGATGGGCCTAAGAACAATGGCAAAACTTGAACTTTATATGCACCAATAATCAGGGAAGAAAAGCCAGATGATACTTAGAACAAGGAAACATCAGTAGAACCTAGCTAAGCAAATATGTAGCTCATTTTCATAACAAGAATCACTCTACAGGTCCATATGGATGCCGATTTTATTAGGTAAAAAAACGAACATTTCGAGCATATGCTACTAAATACTGAGAATTTGAAAATGGTCAGAACATATAACTAGACAAATATGTTATAACTTCAGACCCAACATGAAACTTGGCCATGGTTCTAAACCAAGAACTCTTGTGATGATAACAATAAAGAATGTGATCACTTCATTGCACTTCCTAAATGTAACTTTTCCTAACAATCTTGAATCTTCATCAAACACAAATGCAATTGGGAAGATACTCATATTAATTTCTTTGGAAAGGTAAATACAGCAACTCCAATGCAACATAATGATATATTTCAGAAGACAACAAATTGTACCTGATACAGCTGCTGTGGTGGTGGCTGGCTAGGCAGCGGTGGTTGGCCAGGAAGGAAATTAGTTTGAGGATTCGCACCTGGCTGTGAAATTCCAAACATCATCTATCAGTATGAGCACGGTATCTAGTTATGAGGATCATATGGATTCAGCATAGAATCTTACATGAAACATCGGTTGTTGTAACATGTGCTGCGGAGCATTTGCATGAGTCAACCCAAATGAATTTGGTACTTGTGGATGCATCTGATGAGCAAAGGATTGCATAGATGGTGGCCTAGACAATTGGGGCAAAGGTCGTTGCAACTGTTGATTATATATTGCAGGACTTTGCAAAGGTTGCTGTGGCTGACTATGAACTATAGGTATATGTGATGGAAGATTGGAATACTGTGGAGGAGCATGAGGCAGGGCCATATTTGGATGTTGAGATGGCTGAGGAGCTGATGAAGGCATCTGATGGATAGAGTATCCTTTTGCTTGTGTTGGTTGTGGTGGGTTTGCTGAAATAGTAGGAATGTCCATCTTCAATCCCACATTAGACAAGCCAGATGGAAACGGGGCAGAAAGTTGAGCAACACTCTGCTGGTTAGAAGATAATGGGGGTGGAGGCAAGCTGACATGATCTGGTGCAGTAGTTTTGACTGAGGAAGGTGCTGTTGGCACTGCTGCGGGTGGGACCAAGTCTGAAGATTGTGCCTGTAGGACAGAGGCATGCAACAATAAAATTCAATAGCTGATTAGCATATTAATGTTAAGAGAAGTTCAAGAACTTTGTTTACATACAGTTTTTGGTGTTTTCACCATTCCAAGGACCACTTGCGCCTGCAAAAAGAAAGTCATATATGTTTTCTAATTCTTGAAATGCATATAGAAATTCAAACCCAGTTAAAGAAGTAAACATATTTGCTGTTAGACATCAAGACATATTATGCCGGTAGAACAATGGTATAGGCAGGTCTTAGAACAAGAATATTTCTAAATAAACAGTTGGAGAACAATAGCAAAGTAGAACAAGTAGTGACTTTAGCGTTAATAGAGTTTGCTGGCTAACGTTAGTACATAAAACACAGTTATCTTCATCCAAGGTTTTCTCAGGTAAACAACTACTCCCTTTGTTCCAAATTATAGTTCA
>Ga0182004_10001992_pt1 | contig 15603 bp, 14 predicted proteins | sample Sormic07211540_1_FD_120479 | JGI IMG/M metagenome (GOLD analysis project Ga0182004, IMG submission 120479) | Endophyte microbial communities from Sorghum bicolor roots, Mead, Nebraska, USA - 072115-40_1 MetaG | ecosystem: Host-associated > Plants > Roots > Unclassified | place: USA: Nebraska...
ATGGCAAATGCTAATGAAAATTGAAGAACATGAAACCTACTTAACCAAGATGGTCATGGCAAATGCTAATGAAAATTGAAGAACATGAAACCTACTTCAAGCCAAGTATGACAGGTTACAAACAGCCTAGCCGCACTACAAAAGTTTACACCACCATTGAAAGTTTGCAGCCATTGCAGCTATGTCCGCAACAGCTTTGCCAACCGCAGCTTACCGGCCACCTTAAGATGGGCGGGCTCGCTTGGTGCCGCTGTTGCCGACACCACCGCCGCCGGTGCAGGACGGGCACTTGTACTGCTTGATGTGCTCGGCCTTGGCCGCCGTGATCTTGACGCACTTGCCGTGGAACCACTTCTCGCAGAGGTCGCAGCAGATCCAAAACTCATCGGGGCCGTAGCTTTCCTTGCACGCGCCGCACAGCGTCTCCCCGTGCTCGCCCTCGCTTGCACTGCCATCTTCCTCCTCACCGCCCGGGCCTTCCTCTGCAGGGGCACGCGGCTTTGTCTGCTTCACCTTAGGCTCCGATGGTTTCTGCATGTTCAGAGGGGAAGAGGGTAAAAACATACATTTAGGCTTTGTTTAGGCCTTGTTTAGTTCACCCAAAAACCAAAAACTTTTCAAGATTCCCTGTCATATCGAATCTTGCGGCATATGCATAGAGCATTAAATATAGATGAAAACAAAAACTAATTGCACAGTTTGCCTGTAAATCGCTAGACGAATCTTTTAAGTCTAGTTACTTCATAATTGGACAATGTTTGTCAAATAAAAACGAAAGTGCTACAGTGTCAAAATCCAAAAAAATTGATCTAAACAATCGATGGGTGAAAAGTTTTTGGATACTGTAGCAGATTTGTTTCGCAAATTACAAGCAAACTATGCAATTAATTATTTTTTTATCTATATGTAATGCTCCATGTATGTGCTGTAAGATTTGATGCGACGGAAAATCTAAAGTTTTTGGATTTTGGATGTAACTAAACAAAGCCTTATGCAGGATGGATAGTGTTCTGAATGCTCCTATAAATGCTGGTAGTTTTGAGCTATGTGTAGAAATTCAAAAGCTAATTGAGCTTTCATAAGTACCTTACAAGGTCATGAGCTTTCAACAGACAGCAAACTAACACAGATTGGGTGGAAGTAAAAGTAATGCTGGCAAGGTCATTATAGAAATTAGAAAATAAGCTTTCACAGCTTTACAACAAACTTGTTGTAAACCATGCCATGTCCGAAAATGGTGTAACATCTTACACGCTGAGGAACTAAAGGTTAGTGACAACAAATACTACTCAAGTATACACAAGTTTTTTTTTTGAAACTTATATACACAAGATCAAACATATGACAAATGGATTGTGCAGATGCAAGAAATAAACTAAAAATGAATTGTAACAGGCTCAAAAGTAAATGTCACACTGCTGCGCTTTATGGGTAACTATAGCAAAGAGATTTTTTTTATAAAGGATTTAAAGATTAGTCAAAAAGAGATTTTTTTTAATAAAGGATTTCAAGATTAGTCAAACTCATGGTATAGGCATATATCTAGAGAATGAATAGTACCTTTTTGTTGTTAGACTTCGATTTGATATTGCTATGGTTACTACTGTTTGGTGTTGGTGGCGCTGGTGCTGGTGCCTTGGTTTCACTCTTCCCACTAACAATTTCAAAAGCCATGGGAAGATCATCAATCAAACTATAGAGGCGCTTCCTGCATAACAACAGGTAAGTTCTAGTGATCCATACTGTGGAATAAAGGTACAAACTAAGAAAAATGCCAGAAATAATGATTTTCTTGAAGATATGCCGCTAACATTAATCATACCAGGACAACTCCCCGTGCCCATGGACCCACCCCTTCCCAAAGAAAACATTCTTACTGAAACCATCACAAAATACTACTGGAAGTTTACTGACTAAAACCAAAGTTTCAATAATCCTAGCCCTAGCAGATCCCTTTGTATCCTCTCAGTTACCTAGGTCTACTAAGGACATGAAGGGGAAATGTTTTGCATTACCGCTGTTCCAGTCTAACATATTTCAAACCAAATTCAAATTTCTTGGCAGAAATTCATTTGGTGCAATTTGACTATGCCATTACTTAGTGAGGACAAATAATTCCAGGCAGATGACACACTGTCCGCGTGTCCGAATTCATTTTTATTCACAATTCTTTAGTACTCATCATTCATGCAGAAACTCAATTCTATGCGATTTGACTATGTCATTCCTTTAGTGAGAGAAATAATTCCAAGTGGATGACACACTGTTCAGGTTCATGTTTATTCACAGTTCTTAAGTAGTACCTATAATTTATACTATGTTATCTGTATCTATCGCCTGTCAAAATGGGTCCAACATTTTGCAGGACAAGCATTACAGAAGTGGGAAAACTCGGATAAAAGAGAAAGGCAAGCAATAAAAGAAGATAAAGAGATTGCAGTACATATTCCAGAAAGATAGAATGAAAATTAACCTGTCATTTCTATTGAAACCAAATCGAGCGCCAAAGTAAAATGCAACAGAAAGTAACCATGCATCACTGTGTGCAGCAACCATGGACAACCACTCTTTTTCCTGCATTCCATCTCTTGCAAAGTTTATGCCTAATGCTGGTTCTGGGAGCTCAGGTGGAACCTCTTCAGCAGGCAAATTCACTTCCCAGCTCTCATTAGGAAACCCATACAGGCACAAATTTTCTTTTTCTGCAAAAGGGAACACTCGGTCAACATGATCAGTAGACGTCTCATTAAGAAAAAAAAAGGTGATGGAAATACTCAGAACTTGGACATGATTTAACTCAGTAATCTAAATCTGATCACTTCACATCTACTTCCAAATAAGGGCAACCCCACACAGGTAACCGTCCCAGCACACTTGAGTAAAAGTCATCATCTCCCTAAAAAAAATGAGCAATATAAAACGATAATTTAACTAAGGCTTCAACAGCTACAAGTTACAGTATATGCAGGCCACTAAATCTTAAATCATACTATAATACTCCCTCCATTCAAATATGACCGACATTTAAGCTCTGCCTACAGAGAGCAAGGAGAGAAGTGTCCTCCCCGCAATGCATTAATCACATAGACTAATGAAGCATCATATCTGACAGATGTTTCGTATCCGTTCGTGTACGCCCCCATTGGCACACGTGTTGTATGTATGCATGCAGTATGAAACTGACGCCGACGTGGCCACGTCCAATTCGAGAAAAAGGGGAGCCCATGTCCAAATTTGGACGTTGATCAATATTGGAAGCTTTCTTTTGCTGAGGTAATGATCAAAACTGGAAGGAGGGAGTATTTACAGCATGAAGAATCAATATGTCAAGCCAAGGGTTGTAACACCCATATTGCTGAACAATCAGTGCAGTCCACTAGGGAGGAATAGATAAGGTGACTACCTTTTTGTTGGTAACTCAAGATACCTGAAATCCCTTGTGTTTAACACACTCACATGCCAAACATAGCTTTTGGTGTCATTTCATTTATCTAGCATCACTTTTCTCCCTCCAAGCTTACTAACTGGACATCATTACGGTGCACCATTTTCTATCTATCTAGGGAATAAAGAGTTAAAGGCATTTGTTAACAATGAAATTCCTACCAAAAGGTCCAATGTTCATGCTTTCACTAGTCTACAAATGAACATTAGCCATTAATTAATTTAGGTAGAATACAGCTATGCCCCATCACAAATTTGTCTTATGATTAAAATGCACCGTTGTCAAGCAGCCTACCATTGCAACATTAGAACTAGATGGCCGGTGCAACATTAGAATTGTACCCAAGGGTAGCCAAGTTCAGTAACCACTAACCACCATGGGGTAAGAACTCAACTGGCAGCAGCCTACCATTGCATACACCAAGCAGGAAAGAAAAGATATAGATATGAACTCCTATCATTGCAGGCATGTAGCCAACCCTTCCTAATCAAAAGAACTAGATGAATTATTGTTATTAGGCCAGAAGAATCACACTACACCTACCAAGCAGGACCCACTGATGTTGAACAAAACCCCTCAAACTCAACAGGCGCATCGCATATGTGGCACCTCAGTCCAGCAGCAGACAACTTTCTGCCCACACAGCTTGGAAGGCATTCATGTAAGCACAGACCGCACTAGCACAGTACCACATGGTACATAAAGGTGGAATATTATGAAGGGTCCTAATCCGAGGAACTTAAGATCTTAAAAGCCATCTAAGAGCAGGTACAATAATGGGCTTATAGCCAAGCTAATGCTGAGGTGGAGGAGAGAAGAGAGGAGAGAGATGATAGCTTGGCTCTTAGTTAAGCACCAAGCTGGGCACGGATGCATAGTTAGTAGTGGGCCCAAAAAGCAAATATTGTGAGAAGAAAGAGAATGTGTTTTAGAGACAAGTAGGAGACAACTTATTGTATAATTTGGCTCTAATTATTTGGCTTATAGCCAAACACTTGACTCTATTATTGACCTTGCTCTAATACTCCTATGAGTAATCAGTGTACGATGGATTAATCTGAACCACACAGATACAGTACTGGTCAAGTTGCTGCTACACCCTACGACCTTCCACAGTTCCACAGCCCCACCCTCCCCTCAGGACCAGTGGGACGCTTTTATTTAATGCTACAATCAATGTTCTAAACTTCAAAATTCTGAGGCATCACTCTATTGCTGCTGCTCCTCCCACATGGGTTCACAACCACACTTGCGTTCTTTATTCTCAGATGGATTCAAAATTATAAGCATATCAAATATCTCAAGATCCTTTTGACTGCAGTCAAATGGCATTCTCTCGGTGATCCTTTAAATCTTGCACAGCTGGTATTTCTGCAGTAACTCTCAGTAATAATTTACCTAGATAGTTTCATAGTTGCAAAAAGAAAAAGAAAAAACATATTCCTATATGTAAACTGAAAACAAATATTAACCAGACTTATGACCGAACACGCCTCCCAAATTGAAAAAAAAAATGCAGTACACTCTCATGCATGATTGATAAATTCAGTACTGCAAAACAAAAAATCTGGACCACGGAACAGCACAACCTTCGGGGAGCAAAGCAACCCAAAATTACGCACAAGCAGCAAAAATTCACTCACCCGGGTCGCATTGCTTGAAGAAATCCTCCGCATCTGCAGCAACAACAAGCTAAAACAAGTCACGGCACCATCCGAAACCAACTGAAACTCCATTCGTGAAATCTCATCGTTAGGCAGAAAGAGAGAATCGATCCATTAACGAATCAGTCGCATACCAGTGGTGAGCGCGCGGATTATCCCGGCGCGGCGGCCCTTGAAGTCCCGGAACACCTCCTCCACCGTCCGGGGGTTGTACCCTGAGTCCATTCGGAGCGGCGGATTGCAGGAATCGAGCGCTGCCGGTGCTGCAAAAGATTTGCTGCCGGTTTATTTTCTGACGTATATTTTCGTGTGGTGTCGTCGAGCGGAGGAGGGTTTAAAAGAGGAGAGAGAAGAGAAAGGAGGCGGAGCGGACGCGAGGCGTGGGAATGCGACTGCCTATGGTGGATTGGAAGAGGCTCGAACGTGTCCGTGTGTTGGTGGGACTGGGACTGGGACGGCCCATACGGAACAGGATATTGCCCGTTTTCATCTTTTCTGTTTAGGCCTCTACTTCCACCTAAAAATTCAAAATTTTTTAAAATTTTCCATCACATCGAATCTTTGACACATATATTGAGTATTAAATATAAACAAAAATAAAAACTAATTATATAGTTTGGTCAAAATTTAAGAGACGAATCTTTTGAGCTTAGTTAGTCTATGGTTGGACAATATTTGTCACATACAAATAAAAAGTTACTGTAGCAATTTTATAAAAAAAATCCCCAAGTTGTTCAGTTGGGGGAAATTTTTGGTTTTGGCTACTGTAGCACTTTCGTTTGTTTGTGACAAATATTGTCCAATCATGGACTAACTAAACTCAAAAGATTCAGCTCGCGAATTAGAGGTAAACTGTGTAATCAGTATTTGTTTTTGTCTATATTTAATACTTCATGCATGTGCCACAAGATTCGATGTGACGGGGAATCTTGAAATTTTTTGGGAACTAAACAAGGCCTTATATCTACACTTCCACAGTCCCAAAAAAATGCAAATACTCTATTCTAGTATACTAAGTTTGACCAAGATTGAAAAAGTTTTAATATTTATAATATTATCAAATAAATATCATTAGATTAATTATGTAATGTGTTTTCATAATAAATTAATTTTAAATCATAAATATGAATATTATTTACTAGAAACTTGATTAAATTTGAAGCACTTTAACTGGTATAGGTATACTATAGTTGCATTCTTTTGAGGACAATGGTACTGCATCTAATCTATACTAATAGGCATAGGCGGATAGGCCTATAGGTTTAGGGTTTAGGTTTTACATCTAATCTATACAAAAGGTCATTTTTGTCTTTGTAGTTAAAAATAGGTAAGTATTAATTAAGTTCTTTAAGCCACCGAAAATGTCTCTAAGTTTTAAAAATTTGTTAGTTCTTCATTTCCTAAATAAACCGGTTAGCCATAACGTGTAAACATGTCTACTAGACTAATAAATATTATATTTTGAAACTAAAAATAAATGTCATCTTTTTGCTTCTTTGATCTTGGTAGTCTTTCCACTTCAGCTATTTTTATGCCTACAACAGATTAGAAAAAAATTGAAATCATGGATCATTTGCAAACTTATTTGTCAATACATAGCTAATAACCTTAATATGCTATCATAATACTTTTCAATCTTGTATCTCATCATTTCTAGAAGCTGACAATATTGATAGCATAAAAATATTTGGACCGATCCAAACCACCCACTGGGCTAAGGCCATAGCTTTTAGGTACAATAAGTCAACCCACCACTAAAATTGAGGCCACGAGGCCAGATGGCCCGTTCCCATCCCTTAAAAATCTAAATTGTAAGTAACAAAAGAGTAAATTGCACGGTCGATCCTTAAAATATTATACAGTTTTCATCTAAGTCTTCAAACTACGAAATCGCACGTCTAACTTCCTAATATATTTAAGTGATATTATCCAGGTCCAAAATACACATAAAGAGGATTAGAAGCTGACATGGTCATCCATGTGGATATTTAAGCACATGACCCTTGATTTAAGCCCACGTGTGCGTCCGCCGGCTCACCCCTGCTCACCATAACGGTACCCGCGGCATACCACCTGGTCATATAGGCGGCAACTGTGACCGGTTACGCTGCCGAGCATAGTGAGGTAGACATAGGAGGAGAGGAGCTTAGTCTACGATCATCCGATATTACGCTCACTCAGACATGGCGGGGGCTATGCACACCACCGCGAACTGTGACAAGTGGCCAGTGGCCAATGCCGTGCTGAGCGCCGTGGGACTCTCAGCTTAGGGGTCTTTGCTTAAATCATGTCCATATGGACAACCACTTCAGCTTTCTAACCCTTGTGTGTATTTTAGATCTAGATGGAATCACTTAAATTCATTAAGGAGCCAAATGTGTAATTTTATAGTTTAAGGACCCATATAAAAACCATCCAATACTTTAAGGACCGGGTGCAATTTACTCTGACAAAAGCTATGCACCCAAAACAGAAAGGCTAACTAAGGCCTTGTTTAGTTCCAAAATTTTTAACAAAATGTAAATAGTACCAATTTCGTTTGTATTTGACAAATATTGTCCAATCATAAACTAACTAGGCTCAAAAGATTCGTCTCGTCAATTCCGACCAAACTGTGTAATTAGTTTTTATTTTCGTTTATATTTAATACTTCATGAATATCTCTAAAGATTCGATGTGACGGGGAATCACAAGGCCTAATTTTCTATCCCAATACACACCAAACTATTTAGAACGGAGAGGGTAACTAATTTTCTATCCCAATACACCACAATCTACATTTGGTTTAAGACGGATTAGAGTGCAGTCATACAAGGTCTAATGGGTTCACAACTCACTTGTACTACTGTACAAGGCAAAAAGGAAATCACATTGGTAGCAAACAATCAAAATCACAAAACCAAATAGTTGAGCCAACAAGCTTACAGCCTGTATCGGGCTGTCGTACAGCCACATTTCCAGGAATGTTACGGATACTAGCAAAGAAAAAAAAATGCCATTCGTACATTTAATCAAGAGGATATATTCGGTTCATGGACAAATAACTATAAGTTCCAGGTACAAATGAAGCGGCAGAGCATGATGGAGAATATCCTCGAAAAATATTCACAACTTCGGTTGCTTCAGGTACAATGGAGCAGAATAATTGCCTGAATTAATTGTTTGCAGTGAGCTTCAGTTCATTGGTGACATAAATTGCCACAACATCAGGAAACAGAAATTCGGAAAAAGAAGTCTGATCCAGATGTTCCGGTCAATCAGCAGCTTCATCTAGAGAGAGATTCATCAGAAACAATAAAAGAGAACATCAGCATTTGCAATCAGCATCATGAACGGTATGTCGTTCAAAATTTAACAGAAATGAAATAAACATTTGACACTAGTGGATCCTAGTATTAACATTAGTGAAATTACAGAAGGTCCTCAAACAATGAGACCACACATAAAACGAAAACATATTCTGGCATCTATAGCAATTAGCAATTATTAATGAATCTATCTAGGAAAGTCCACTGCAGTAAGCAATTTACTTAGAAAATAAACTAGCCCCATCTCAAAAGCAAAATGATGATGCAAACAGGATAAAACTCCAACAAAAGTTTGAAAAATTAAGGTACTAAATTACCATCCTCAGTAATTTCACTTTTAAAGCTGACATCACGATTCTGTACTCCAGGAGCGTATTGATCCAAGAACAATTGGATTGTCCTCCAGTAGCGGTCCCCTCCAGACATCCAGGTATCCATATGCATACCACTAGGAAAATCAACAAATCTGCAATTTCTGTTATGATCAGAGGCTTTGTCATATAGCATCTTCATGTGTGGAGGGGGGACTAGTTCATCTTGCAATCCAGAAAGGAAGAGAATGGGTTGTTTGACCTGCGATGAACATGAACTCAGGCGTGGACTAGCACACACCAATTGGCTCGAATTAAAGAAACAAAAAAAAAAGATGAAGATGAGCAGATGCAAATATTTGAGACTATAAATACTTAGATGCCTGTGGTTGGATGCTGAACTATGTAGCAAGTGAATCTTGGTTGGAACTTATAAATCTCAAACATGCAGGCCAAAGGATAAAGGAGCAAACATAAACTAATACATTTTATCAAACCTTTTGTAAGAAATATGTTACCTACACCCTAATGTTCAACTGCAACCAAAATAATAAAAAAATGGTAATTAAACACAACACATAGACCCAGAAAGTTAACTCAAATCACCAAAATCTCACCTGTCCAACAATATCAAGTGTATTCCATGGAGAGCGAACAACACAGTTCAGAAGTTTTGGACCTTTAGAAGAGCTCCCACCTATGAACCATCTTAAGAATGGAAGCATAATACCAGCCATGTCCAGTATGGATGTAAATGTATTTTCCAGTATTAGAGCGGCCACCTGCAATATGGAGCAATTCACATAAGAATAAATGAACACAAATATAAGTAAATCATACTATAACATGGCTTAAATCTTGATGAAGTAAACACGCGAGTGAGTTCAAATAATATACTGTAAAGTCTTAACCACTGCTAGGTGAAAGTGAGACCTTGTCTCCCATGCTATACCTTACATAATGGTAGTAAATCTGGATGGAACAGGGGTGAACAATCCAGATTCAATTTATTTATCCCAAAAGGTGAGACCTTGTCTCACATGCTATACACCTTAGAAAATTCTTCCCTTAAACATCGTATAACAGAAAGGTCATTTGCTATCATTCAACATCAGCATTATAATCACCACCACCAGTCTAACAGAAAGGTCATTTTTTCACACTATATTATGTTATTGCTAGAACAAGAACCAAGAAGTTGGAAGTTTGCCTGTGGGTTGTCACAGCTCACAACAGATAGAAAGGACACCAAGTTTTGTATAGTAAGGGCCGCATGTAGTGACGACAGATTCACGTTATATTATTTTAAGAGGGCTTGGATACCCGATCTGTGCTGTCAAAATTATAAGTGGAGCATAGTAAATTAGTAATAACCATGATCAACCTGTGTTCCTGATTTTCACAACCTTTACCCCCAAAAAATTCTCACCACTGATCTTAGCATAACATGGGGAGCAAAAGTGACAGGGATATTGGGGGCTGGGGATCAGCATGTTACAACTCCACTAATCATCAAACTTAAGCAAAGCTTGTCTATCCACATCATGATTCCAAGGAGCATGCAAGTCTAATTCATGGACATGCTGTTCATGCCGCTTCACAAGTTACTTAGACTGGCACTAAAATAAAGTTCTGTACGGAGATAGGAATGCCATCCATCCAGTAGCATAGGGAATAGAGGAGCCTATTTCTCAGTTTCCTACAGCAATATGAGTAACATATTGGATACAAATGATTACCTTGTCAGGATTGTTTTTGGCAAGAACTGCTCCAACAGCACCTCCTAAAGATCTTCCAAAGATAACTATCCTGGTTGTGTCAATGTCCTTCCTCTGAGCTAGATGATCAAGTGCAGCCTAGTAAACAGGATATCTGTAAGAATTGGGAACAGGCAAAATCAGTGAAGTAAACATGAAGGAACCAACAGACCTGTGCATCATACGTGATCCCTTTCTGAGAAGGATAACCATCACTCTCACCATACCTATAAAGAAATTCAGGTTTAGATGTGTCACAAATGAAGAAAATAAGAACGTTTGAACCCATAAAGTATTGAGAGCTACAAGTTTGAATGGTACAAATATAATAGAAGTATGAAATATCATACCCTCTATAAGAAAGCATAAAAACATTGCACTGTAGTCGCTGCATCATTAGTCGAACAAATTCCAAACGGTGAGCGATGTCTAAATAGTAAAGGATTTAACAGAATGAGATTCTAATAAAATTTGAGCCATCATATGAGGTATGATTATATGTACATAGGGGGAAAAAGGATACTGCCAGCATTTTCTTGGAAGAACAGAAAGGTTGGACCTGCATCAGAAAAACATACCATAAAGAATTATGAAGTGGGCATAAAAGGGGTAAAAAAAAGATAAGCATGCCAAGGAAATGGGGCAGGATTAGAAGACAGAACAATTAAGTGCCACAAGTCCCTAATTACAAATATAATCAAAATTGTAACTCCTTTTGCTAGGTAATGCTAACGTAACTTAGTACCTAAAAAGACCAGCACGTGATGCATTCAATCAAAAAGACAAGAACATGAGTCACACAACTAGTTTAGTATGTGGACAAAATCCGTTAGTAAATGGTCGACACATAGTAACAGATATGACTAGCAAGATAACAAACATGCAATTAAATATCTAGCTTCTACGGTTCTTTGCATACTTATTATATTGACCAATCTCACTTGAATACACCAGTACTGCATGCAAGTAAACTTTAACTTGCAGCTAGCTGGACTGTGTCTGCTTGCTACTATGGCCCAAGGAGTGAATGACTGAGTTGATCAGGAGAAGCTAAGGTCAGTGGTGGCCCCTTTTCATGAAACTCAACGATGTTTAGAGGTAGAGTTTGCCATTTTTGCCACCCACAAAAGCACCAGTGAATATCAAATATATCCTATATCTGCCTGCTTCCAACCAATTTTGTCCACGTGAATTCTTTGGGAAACAAGCATGTTATGACATATCAACACATCGTCGAAAACCTAACTAATTACGCTTTCTAAATCAGTACATCTTTTGAAACATATGATGGAAACCTAATCCAACAAACAAAAAACTAATGACAAAATGCATAGCAAGAACTGTTAATGATCATAGAGATAACAAAATACCTAAACATGAAAGGACCTTAGGCACTATAGCAGTTTACACGGTGTACAACTAATAGCAAAATGAACAACACATAAACAGAGTAACTTCTATGAATTCATCCTAGCCCTGGACCCATCCAGCTAAATTTTCACCTAAGCTAGTTATCAGCTCCAATGACCAATCCATATGCTGGACTGCAGAGATCTGTGCATCATAACCTAGAAAACCTAGATGTCGGTGAGCTGTCTACACAGAGCATGAAAGTAGCTACAAAGTCGCTGGCAAAAGGTATGTCCTAATGTATAATCTGAACACTAGCAACATAGACCAACCCAATTCTCGATCAAGGAATCTAAGGGCTGGAGTAACTTCGACGTCACTACATCCATGCTCACTCACACGGATCAAAATGGAGTCCTATAACCGAACCACGAAGAGATCCACCAGTCGGGAAATCAAATACTACCTAGTAAACCTGCAAACCTGGAAAGCAGCAGCTACGGTTCACATGGGAAGGACACGAAGAGGCAAGCAAAGAGAGGGAGGGAGGATTGTGTACAGAAGATGATGGGGACTGTGCTCGCGCTAACCTCGGCAGGTGGGGGAGTGGCGGATGAACCAGGAGTGGAGGCGCACGCCGTCCACGGTGCGGAGCCAGATATCCTCGTAGATGAGGCCGAGGCGGGCGGGGGTGATGGGGTACGCGCGCGGCAGGCCCGGGAGCACGGGCACGTAGACGAGGCGCTCCTGCAGCGCAACCAGCGCCGCTAGGCCGGCCACCGCCACACCACCGGCGCTGTACGCTAGCGCCTTAAGCCACCCCGCCATCTCCCCTCCCTCTCCCGCCGCCGCCGTCGCTCGCCGGGAGGAGAAGGCGCCGCCCCTCTGGTGGTGGTGAGACTCGGTGAGCACGACGGCGCGGCCGAGAAAGACCCGAGTGGGGCGCGTCTTCTGGCTGGCTCGTGACCCCGGGCTTGGGCTCGGGCTCGGGCGGTCGGGGCCTGGAAGTGGTGTTCGAGCACCAAAGGTCGTTAGGGTCCAGCAGGCATGGACAGATGGTTTGACTGACCGGTCTCGGCTCTTTTTCTTAATCTCACTTTCTAAATTTAATTTAAAATAACTATTCCAATAGAAAATATTCTCTTTATGATCTAGCAATTTCTCTATAATTTGTTCAGTACTTTAAGGAGATAATTTTACTCTATGTCTTCAATGAATGAGAAACTTAGAAGAAAGGATAAAAATGTTTAGATATCAAATTTAAAAAGTTGTTAGAGTTAGAGCGAATTATTTTCATCAAAATCTATGTTTTTATAAATAAAAGTTACAAAATGAAATGTGAAGGAACCTAAAGAGAATCTTGGAACCACGGACAAAGCAATTAGCAATGCCAATATCTGAACACTTTTCGTAAAACGGGAAGTGCTTGAGGAACATATTTCCCTTTTCCCTAAAACCTATGTTATTTGAGTAATTATGTTATTTGTGTGGACCATTTTTCTGGTTATGATAGTCTTTGATTAAATATCAATACATTGCAGATTGCATTAGCCTTGAATAGATTGCTACTGTCCTTTGCTATAGCAACATGTCTAGAGGACAGAAGCACTACAATGTAGAGATGTCTACGTGATATCTGTAAGCAACATATATTGACATGGCAGCCGGAGGGAGAACCACGAGTGACTCATCCTCTCCACCTTGACATCTGGCCTCCTAGCACATCAAGGTGATGGTCAAATGATACAAACTGAAATTGCACCACCATTTAATCAACTAGATATTTAGTTCTAATAAAGTCCACCGTTTTCTGATTGGCCATATTTCTGCCTTGTTCACTTGATTTTATCGGCACTATTTTTCAGTTATGAAATAGTATTTTTCTCTTACAACAAATCAGCATCGGCTCCACACAACATTTTAGGAGTGCAAAACCGAAGGTAACGAAAATAGAAACTTGGAGCTATACTTTATGATGTAGTTTTACTATGAAAACATAAAAATTCCTAAAAGGAAAAAGTCATGGTTCCCAGACAAGAAACGTGGGCATGTTCCATGTGTTATGGTTGCTAAGGCTTTTGACACATTGAATTAGTTGGACCTTCCGCATCAGGTGGTGAATGCTTCATGGTGGAGAGTACCTAAAGAGAAAGAAGCTAAAAACAATTAGTTTATTGTAATCTCATCCTTTTATAAGAAAGGTATTTTTATGCAAAACAGGAACATAGCATTTTGTCAATATTAATGTTATTCCAAGAGGAAAGAATCACATATGATCTCGAATGGCATAGCATAAAGAAGTTACATTTATGTTATGCAATTACCTCCTTTAAAAGTTTGTTTGGGTACAAAAGGTATTTTGCTAGCAAACTCTAGCTGTTTTGGACTAATTTTAGCCTCAAATAGTAACTAGTCATATGTATCAAACAGGCTCTAAGAAAGGGCAGATTCACGGGTTAGCAAGGGAGGCTCAAGCGCTTGCTACAAGTTCCACCCCAATCGAGAAGATGGGGTCAGAAGAGTGAGAGCTGAAGCTCCCCTTCATTATTCCTTCACATCCTTCACTGTCTTTAAGGTATTTTAACCTTTTTCTTTCCTATTAGTATCTATATTTTTTATTGGTTTGGTGTTATTCCCCATGTTTGTTACAACTTCTCACAATTTTTATAAAATCTTCTTTGACTATAATTAGATGTACCTATACTTATAATAAATAGATTTGATGCCCTATATTCAAACAGAGTCTTATGATGACCGTTCGTCGATAGCGAGACCAACACACAAAAAGAGTGATGGCAAGGGTCACTTGGACCTACCATAGTTGTTCATGCAACCATGTCTTTACCAATCACAATGTATGAATCTCTATGTGCTTATTGGTACGAATATTAGTATTGTTTTGTCCGACACAAAAAATGATGAATATTCTTCATCAACATGAGCGTTGCAAGCAAAAAGATGTATGGACCAACTTATGAATATGGCACTTTAATCTTATCATGCAAAATCATACACACATATATATACTGACAATTTATAATTGGATATGAGTTTATCCTTGAATGTTTAGCAGTAGATCTATTGTTTGGGGGCCCGTTGCTTGCATCTTCTCTTATCGTAGCTTTTAATAATACAATCGTAAAATGGTAGTATTGGTCAAAATAACACTCAATGGATATTATTCCCAATAAATCTAAAACTCTTTATACATAATTCTTTTTCATTAGATCAGAAAAATCCCACCAAACACCTTGTAAGAATCGATAATTCTTTTCATCGTGTGAGACACAGTGGCCGCGAGATTGAACTACCCCTCATTTGTTCTCAGACCATTTGCTGAGTGTTTGCCTATACGGTCATCTATACTGCAAAACATCTAACATATTAGGTTTTAAGTTGTGCTTTACACAGCGTGAGTACTATATTGTAATCCAAAGTACCTGTAACATGTTTGATGTACTTAGCTATCATATAATATAATTCTTCTTTCATCGAAAAAAAGTTTCCCTTGCCGCGAGGTTATGATCACCACATCGCACACTGCTGTGATGACGTTGCGGTCCTAAACATGGGCCTTGTTTACTTCCTAAAAAATTTTGCAAAATTTTTCACATTTCCCGTCACATTGAATCTTTAGACGCATGTATGGAGTATTAAATATAGACGAAAATAAAAACTAATTGCACAGTTTGGTCGGAATTGACGAGATGAATCTTTTGAGCCTAGTTAGTCCATAATTGGACAATATTTGTCAAATACAAACGAAAG
>Ga0182004_10001993_pt1 | contig 15603 bp, 11 predicted proteins | sample Sormic07211540_1_FD_120479 | JGI IMG/M metagenome (GOLD analysis project Ga0182004, IMG submission 120479) | Endophyte microbial communities from Sorghum bicolor roots, Mead, Nebraska, USA - 072115-40_1 MetaG | ecosystem: Host-associated > Plants > Roots > Unclassified | place: USA: Nebraska...
ATATATATATATATATATATATATATATATATATATATATATATATTCAGATTTACATAAGGGGATATTTGCTGGAAAACAATGTAGAAAGGTAAAAAAGGAAAAGGAAAGGGAAGGATAAAAGAGAAAGAAATGATCATACAATGATGATGAGATGCAACATTCACGGGCAGCAAATCCTCTAATCAAGTGTTCTCCAGCTCCAGTTGCACAACAAGCAACTACGAATGGTGTACCAAAGGGTCCTTTGGACGAAGCCCAGCACCCAGAGCCAAACATAGCTGCCAACCCAACCCGGCCATCTACCTGCCAAGTGCTATGACATCAGTCTGCTTTTCTTAGCACCAACAGTAAAATGAGAGGTTTTTGCTACTGCTAGAGTGTAACGGTCCTACTGGGAACCAGACGGATTTGATAGAACGAGAACATAGAGTAACAAGTTCATGACAACCATACTGACTTATCCAAAACAGTGTAAATAAACAAAAAAAAACAAAAGGAGCATTTTCAAGGGGCAAACATTTATTAGAAACTTTGAACAAGAACTGATGAGAACAATGACCAACAGACCTTCAGGGCAATACCACCACTAGATGCACCTGATGCTACATTTCCGTAGCTATCTACACAAATAACACCAACAGTATCCATTACGCAATCTGTATTGTCTTCCATGAATGACTCTGTCAATATCTTCTTTACATCAGAAATATTCTCAGATTCAGTTCCTACAATGAAATTGACACAGGTCAGATGGACAGGTGGAGCAGGAAGCCTTTTATTAGCTGAAAATATAGTTCAAAAATCACAATTGCTACATAGCATAAAACAAGTGCAAGAATGTAACATTGGTACCACATTGCCGAGACTCTTTGTAGAGTAACTAAAAATTGGGTGGTGGCATAAATATTTTCTGTGCTCATATCATACCACAAGTCCAAATGAAAGTAGTGCATAATATGTTAGAGATAAATGGATAATTACTGTAAGTGTCCAACTGAACTCAGACCAACCACTGTGCTGATATCTGTTTTATTTTTACATAAATGCTGACATCTGTTGGACATTGTGTTCATGGAAAATATGACAATTGTATAATGTATATACAAAATCTTTTGACAGACCTTGTGAAAAGCAGTAGAACCAGTGTGTTATACAAAATCTTTTGACATAAATGACTGGTTCACAACAAACCAGTCAAAATTATATTTCAAGAAGAACGGCTCTGAATATTGCTGGAGACAAAATGTAATTAGGAGATAATGAAAAAAAAAGTAAATACCTAGCAGAATAGAATTTGGCAACTAACAAAACAGAAATACTTAAAGTTCTTAAACTACCCAACGGTCATTCAATATCATTATGCTAAGGAAATAAAGTTAAACTAAACATTCAGATGATGTTTCAACTTACACAAGGTGGAAGTTTGAATGAAATATCATACAGATCAATAAAACTTTAAAGTGTAACCCGAATAAAATAAGTAGCAAATAACATGGAGGTAACCTGGTGCTTCCAACTGCACTGAATGTTCTGAAGCAGAACCAGTGTCATGCTCTAATAATTTCTTGGTATTAACAAGCAATGATGTGTACTTCACCCACTGCGCTCTTGCATTCTCAGTCACCAACCACTGTTTGAGAACATAAATGTTCCACCCAATCAGGAATGAAATGATTAGTTTAAACAACAAAAAACAAGAAGGGACTCACATTATTAGCCCCTGGTGCAGATTCAACTAGGTCCATTCCTTTAGATTTTGCCCATTGATATGCTCCTTCACCAACCAGAAACCTATAACAAGGAATAGATCAGTATTTAGATACAGAGCTAAGATGGGTGATAGGTCAGTAGTAAATTAATAAAATCAACATAAATGAGTGTTGAATATATTGTGCATTGATCAGATTACATCCTGAGACGAAATTGTAAAGGGAACTTTGTATGTAACTGGTTCAATGGATAAAGCAACAGCTTGCATTACAAGATGAGATGCAAATCATGCAACTTTGAAGAACATGTTACTATTCAGTTAGCTGAGTGGCACAAGTGAACAAAACAAATGGGCAAGAATTTACAGGGGAAAAACAGGCAAAAAGTGGAGAAGATACTCGGTTTTCATGATTACATGGGGGGTATCCGACCAAGCAATGACGATCCTGCCATTTGTTCCTTCGCCAAGTGCAAAGCGACTTTGATTGGATTCTTTACATCTGATCTACAAGAAACAGAAAATATGATCAGAGCTGCAGTCAAAGTTCACAGGAAAACATATTAGCATTTAGCACTATTTTTATTCATACTACTTAGTTATCAACTTCCATGCTCCAAATTACAAGTACCTCGAATAGCTCCAACAGCTCCAAAAGAACCAGTACTTCCATCCATGATGCTTGCATCACATTCCACATGACCACTCTCAGTCAAATTTGAACCCCGACCAGCATTTGTGACAGGATCATCCTAGTTAGTCAGATATGAGAATAAACAGATTCAGATACCTTTAGCTTAGAACAAGCAAGCATTTTCCCAGAATATACCACTAAACCTTTACTGTAGTTAAACTATAGCATGCAAATATTAGGAAAAACATTTTAAACCTGAAACAACATGTATCACATACTTGTTTCATTTATTTGCACAATCTACCTGATCTGAATGTTTTCAAGATTAATTATACATAGGTACTACAAGAGTAAAACTACAGGAAGTCATAAAATGTAATTAGTACTAACCTCCAAAACTTGAATGCCAGCTGCAACAGCATCCAGGCTTGTGCCACTGCCCTGGAATGTACAAAACATCATCAGGAATCCACTACTGAAAATAGAATCTGCAAGGACGGATCTGAAGATTGCATTTCCACATGATCAAAATATCACATCATTCAGCAGTGCTTTTCTCAAGTGCACATGGTGCAAACGTCAATGGTCCAGCACAACCCGAACATATCCTTTAAACAACAACAACAACAATCTGAAGCTACAGTAATAAAATCAGTCACCTATAAACCATAATATTTACAGAACTGAGAACAAGCAGGCCATGGTCGGCTCAGTTTATAATGCACCACGTCTCCCTAACGGAAATGGACAGTGTGTCCCAAACTCCCAATCCCAATTAAACCCTACGCAGTTGACACTTGACAATTCCAATCAGCGGCTAAAATCCAGGCGCCACGACCAAGCCATGACAACAAGGAACAGGAGGGAGAGAGTGGGCGGTAAGAGCTCAGTGACCGGACCTCGCGAAGAATGGCCGCAGCTGCGAGGCAGGCGCGCTTCATGGCCCTGCGGTACGCCTTCTCGTTCGCCGGCGCGTGGAAGCCGGCGCCCACGTGCAGCGCCACGAAAAACCTGCGGGTGGGGATCCTGGAAGCGCTCGCGTTCTCCTCCCCGGCGCCGACGGCCGTCTCGCTGGCGCCGCCGCCGGTGGCCATCACGACGAGCACGGGAGGCCGAGGCAACCTTGAAATTATGAGCTGGGGCCCTTGTGGAGCTGAGATTTTACGCTTCGTTTTTTTTTCCAAAGAAAAAAAAGTTGCATATTGTTTCAATTTAGCCCCTTGTGAAAGTCATATTAGCGGTTATAAGACTTTTGTCTTCTAAAAGTAGAAAGAATATTTCCATATCTCCTTGTACAGAAGATGGAGTTTCCTTGTTCGTGCAACGCTACAATTTACAAGGCTGCCAAGTTTTTCTTTTTTTTTTAAAAAGGCTGCCAAGCTTTTTTTTCAATTTTATTTTTTGACAAAGCTGCCAAGCTTTTAGGTTTATAAAAGTGCATGAAGGTTTTATAAAAATTATTGAGTCGTTTGAGTTTATTGCTTCATGAAGTGCTCGGTACTATTTTGTTTTTTCTTTTTTTGACGAGGCTGCCAAGCTTTTAGTTTTATAAAAGTGCATGAAGGTTTTATAAAAATTATTGAGTCGTTTGAGTTTATTGCTTCATTAGCACGAAGTGTTCGGTACTATTTGGTTCGGTGATTGTTGGGTGTTACGCTACAATCACGTCAAGTGATAAAGTTATGTTCGTTTGTTTTGCAAGCTTTGTAATTTAAAGGGTGTTTAGTTGGGGTTGTTAAAGTTTAACAAGTACGTATTTTTATTTTTATTTAGCAATCAATGTCCAATCATAAATTAATTAGTCTCAAATACATAAAACTACTTGACTCTTTATATTTTCATTGTTTCTTTTTCGAACGGGAGTGTATATGGATCCTGGATGTAGGTCTGGGCGTTCGGTCTGACTGAACCGAACCGGTCGGTTCCTCGGTTATTTTGAAAGTTCGGTCATCACAAAACAAGGATCGATCGGTTAGTTGAAAAAATAAAGACCGAGCAATTTCGGTCTCGGTTAGTTCGGTTCGGTCTCGATCACGACCGAACTAACCGGACTAGCACATTTGTATCAAATTTCAGCAGCATATTTGCACAAAGTAATATAAATATCTTGGTTCTCCTTATTCAAATACTAACTATAGCAGCATCTCACAACTCACAAGTCACAAACTCACAATGACACAACAAAAACACACACACAATCAAGTTTTTTAAAAGATAAAAAAATAGTTTAGGACTCCCAACAGAGATTAGTTCGCTTAACCGACACCTATACCCGAACTAACCGTATAAAGTTCGGTTAGTTGGAAGCAGTGACCGAATTTATGACCGAAAAGTTCGATCTCGGTTAGTTCGATCTCGATCTCGGTTAGTTTCGATTCGATCTTCGATTAATTACGCCCAGAGTGACCTGGATGAACTCGCACCATCACACAACACAGGACACCAGACGGCCATGGTGTGTGTATTCGTCACACCAGTAGTCATCACTGCTACCGGGAATTCGGGATGGAGACGAGAGATTGATTGATTGGTGTGTATTTTTGCAACTCAGTCCCTGGTACGCAGGCATCTTCGCTTACGCCAAGGGGCCTGCAGGCAAATTCCCATCCTGGCGAATGGCCGTTCATGTGAACTGCTTCCACTTCCACCTGCCCTCCCTCCCACTCACCTCCCCTGCTCTCCTCTCCCTCCTTCAGTTCTCCACCACTGAGCCATTGCAGAGCAGCAGAGGGGAAGTAAAACCCCACCTCCACCACGCACGCAACCTCCGATTAGGCCGCCACCACCACCTCCTCCTCTCCTCCGGATTTGTTGCTGCTCGTGCTCGCCTGTGCTCCCACTCTCCAACTCCAAAGCCCACAGAAAAACCCCGTACCAAAGCCGAAGCGCCTTTTCTCGGTTGCATCGCTCGCTCCGCAACCTCGCATTTCCGATCGGAGGTTTGTTTCCCCACGCTGCCTCGTCCCCGAAACCCTCATTGCTCTTGGCGTCCGTCGCTGCGTTTGCGTTGGGGGGAGGAGCCGCGTGGTTAATGTACGATATTCTCCTCCCTGCATTGCTTTTGGCTGCCGTGTTTCGTGGGGTTTTCTATCTCCTACTACACCCAAAATCCAAATTTTTTTCAAGATTTCACATGACATCGAATCTTGCGATACATAACCAACGAAAGTGCTACAGTGTCTGGGTTTAGAGTTCAGCATCAAGGAATTTTGTGTAGCATCTTGGCGGTCCTTTTTAGTGTGAATGTGTGATTCATAACTGCGTTTTTACGTCTCTGATTTTAGTGGTTTTTTTTTGTCTTGTATAGGGTTTTGAGTTAGCATCTTTTTTGTTAAAAAAAAGAAAAAAAAATTAGGAAGAGCACTGCACACTGGAATTACTAGGAGATGGAAAGGAAACACATGTTAATGTACAAAGAACCCTACCAAAAAATGGTTTTACTTGTTACATGCATTCTTTTAAGAAGTTTTCTTCAGCGTCTGTGTTGGATAAAGAGTCCCAAAGTACTCGGGAAAAGTTTAATACACAGACATATGCTATGGCCCTAATAAAGATGTTAACTTAGTTGGATTATATATACTTTTCATTTGATACTAGGACACCGCACTATGGAGCAACTGAACCTTGGACGTAACTGTTGTTACTGTACCCTTTTAGTTCGATTATTTGCGCAAAGGTTTGATGGTTCTGCAGGTTGCGTTAAACTTTTGTATTGATCGAGTGACAGTGCGTCTGGATCAAATATTAGTTTATCCATTTATGTAACTAGTGACAAGGCAAACAATGCAATTACATGAGGAGCTGTTACTGAACATCTTGCTATCGCTTTCAGTCCCAGTAGTTGGAATTTAAATGATCAGTCAGTTATGTGGATCGCCTTTAGTTTGCGAGGAACACATTGCGCAACTGACAGTCCAAGTTGTGCAGACTGCTTAGTAGACCCCAAAGGTTTCATTTGAAATCCAATGTTTTTCTTTCAGTGAGCTGCTGCATATTCAGTTGTTCACTGTTTAATTATTTTTATCGGTGTCCTTCAGTGACATACATTTCCTCCAATTTTCGGGGCTAACCAATATTCTCTTCTATGAACCAATTTTCAGAACAAGAATGGGGAGAAGTGGCTTGACTGGTCAGCTGCAGGAGAGTCAGAGTGATGACATGAGTGCTGCTGCTGGTTATGAGGAAGGCAGTGAGGAGGAAGAACCATTTGAGGTTGAATTCTATGATGACGATGATGATGAGCTAGATGTGGAGCAATGCAATGGCACTGCTCTGCCTGAAAACAAGGATGCAAGCGATAAGGAACCTTTTGAAGTAGACCTTTGCAGCGATAAAGGCAGTGACAAGGCTGACTCATCTCATTCAGAGCATTACGTCAATCTGGTGCCTGATGGCCACAATACTTGCAGGAACCAGCTGTATGTGGCGGAGCCATGTCAAGGTCTAATGATTGACAAAGGGGAATTTGTTGAGAAGAAGTCCAACTATGTGCAACCTTCGGAACAAGAACAAAATAAGAAAGAGCTGAAACAAGTGTTGAGGCACAATAACTCTGCGCAGAAGGAGGTATCTGTGGCCAAAGAAAAGGAAACAATGCCATTCAAAAAACGGTTATCTGTCAAGTTTGCTGCTGATGTATCTTGTTATACATACAGTACAGAAAGTTTTGCTGCTGCTACCGTAGAGAAAAGGAAAGTTCAATCTGATGACCAGGACAAGCACCTGTGTAAGAGACAAGAGCTCTCATTTTCTTCAGCTCATGATGAGGGCAAACTGAAAGAAGGGAATGGCACTAATTTGTTTGTGGGTAACCTACCACCTTCCTTGGCTTCTCACAAGCTCATTGAACTATTTCTGCCATTTGGAAGAATTGTTAAATCAAGAGTTGTGGATGATTGCTTCACTGGTTCGAGCAAGGGATATGGCTTTGTGCAGTATTCTGATCCTCGTTATGCTGCTGAAGCTATTAAACACATGAATGGACGCATGGTTGAGGGAAGAATGCTAGAGGTCAGACTGGCTGGTGCTCCGTCATCAGGTTCCACAAAAGAAATGGATATGAGTAAGTTGTATGTCTGCAACCTTCCCTTGCTCCTGCATGAAGACAAGTTGCATGATCTTTTTGTACCTTATGGGCAAGTAACCAGTGTGAAGGTAATGAGGGATCATGCCACGGGGTTAAGTAAAGGATATGGCTTTGTGAGGTACTCTGATCCTCAACATGCAGCTCATGCCATTTTCCAGCTGAATGGACATCTGATTGAGGGGAAGAAGATGGAGGTTCGAGTGGCTGCTGTTTCCTCATCAGGATCCAATACATCTGTCCAAGCTATATCAGAGACTGATCATCAACTCACGAAAGAGGTGGACATGAGTAATGTGTATGTCCAAAACCTTCCCTTGCTCATGAATACAGACAAATTGCTCAATCTTTTCCTACCTTATGGGAAAGTAACTAGTGCAAAGGTTGCCATGGATTACACGTCAGGTATAAGTAAAGGATATGGCTTTGTGAAGTTCTCTGACCCACACGATGCAGCCCATGCTGTTATTGAGTTGAATGGATGCCTGGTTGAGGGGAGGAAGATCTTGGTTCGAGTAAGACCACCAAGCTCGCCTGTGGAATCACATGCCAACAATAGGACCCTCAAAGAAATCGACATGTCTAATCTATATGTGTGTAACATCCCCTCATCCATGAACAAAGCCAAGTTGGTGGAGCTTTTCCTGCCATTTGGTAGGATCACCCATGCAATGGTGGTGGAACAATCCAATAATTCAAGTAAGGGATATGGATTTGTCAAATTTGCTGATTCTCATTGTGCTGCTGAGGCTGTTGCAATGATGAATGGAGCACTGATTGAAGGTGAAACGATCTCAGTCAGAGTTGCTGGCCTTTCTCCATCAGTATCCAGCTCAGTTTCACAGCATTCACCACACTCAGAAATAAATGCCTCTCCTGAAATCAACAACTGTAGACTGTACGTCACCAACCTTCCACAGACCATGTCAGCTGACAAGCTTGTTAGTCTTTTCATGCCCTTTGGTCAGATTGACAGGGTGGTGATGTACGCGGAGTACAGTTTTGTGCTATATGCAGATATAAACTCAGCAGCGAAGGCTCTCAAGCACATGGATGGGTACTTGATTGAAGGAAAGAGGCTAGTAGTCAAGGGATCTGAGCCTCTTCCAGCCAATGCAGCACAATCTGCTTGTTCGCAGTCAGGTAGCAAGCTTGTAAAAGAAATTGACATGGCTAATCTGTATGTTGGCAGGGTTCCATCAGCTGTGACCTGTGAACAGCTGGTGCAGATTTTCTGCCTATATGGAGAAATTGTTCAAGCTAAGAAGTTTGATGCCGGGTATGGCATGATCAGGTATGCTAATGCTTCATCTGCTGCTGCTGCAATTGATCATTTGGATGGTTACCAGATCGGAGGAAGCACTCTGGTTGTTAGAGTTGCAGGGCTTCCTGCAGAATCTGATGTAGCCACATTTGCTCGAACCCCTCAGACACCTGGCAATGAGCACAGACAAATTGACATGACTAACCTATATGTGGGCTACCTCCCGCCGTACGTTACTACTGATAAGTTGATTGAACTTTTCCTGCCATGTGGCCAAATCACTCAAGCGAAAGTAGTTGTGGATAAGTTCACCGGTGTCAGCAAGGGATTTGGATTTGTCAGATTTGCTGATGCTTACTCTGCTGCTACTGCAATCACTCACATGAATGGTTACCCATTGGATGGGCATATGTTGGCGGTTAGAACAGCAGGTGTCCAACCAAGTGACATGGCCAGCTACATGGCACATTTCTACTCCTACTTCACTTCCACTGATCCCTCAAGGATGGCTGTTGGAATCCCGACATCAGACTGGTCATACTATTATGGTCAATCTGCATATAACCCATACTATTATGCTGAATCCGCATACACCACACCGGCCGTGCACCAGGGTCAAGGTGCTGAATCTGCTGCGACTGCTGCTGGTAAAACATCTCAGCTGGAAGGCCTGTCTGGACCTGAACCGGTCGGTTCAGTTGCTGAAAGAGATGGCTCTTCTGTGTCAAATCCTGCTGCTTCTGATGGTTCTCGGTTGGATGTTTGGGCTGGTCCACCTGGCTTTGAGTCCCACGCTGTCACCAAGAAAGATACTACTACAATGAATACTTCTCAAGCTTGGGCTGTCGCCAAGAAAGAGGTCAGTATGATGAATACTTCCCAAGCATGCTCAAAGGTGCGGATGGTACAGTCAGGCCAGTCGGAAGGTTGGGCTGGTCCACCTGGCTTTGAACCCCATGCCATCGCCAAGAAAGATGCCTGTACAATCTGAAAAATTGTACACATGGTAAAATAAAATAGGTAATTCTCATTTATTTTCGCCAATGTATACATGTAATCTGAAAATTTGTGAGTATGGAGCAGTACAATCTGTTTGGACTTGGAAGAAAAAATAGTTGTATGTAATTGTCATGAAAAAGATGCCAAAAAGCATTTAGTCAAAGGTCACTTGATAAATGTGAACTTAATAAATATAGGGTGCAAATAAACTAGAGATCACTTCGACATGAAGAGAGTTCTGCATTGCCGAGCTGTGACATGAAGAGAGATTTTGGTTGAGAGATCGAATTTGTAGTTTCATATATGTCAATGTGCCTCTCCTCACCTTTGGTTTCTTGAGAATGTTCACTCTCAAGGCAGCCCAGTCATGGAGGCACATAACAATTATTGGTGAGTTTAACGTGGAAGCTTACTGTTTCTTGTCGTGGCATTGCTTCTAAAATCTCTCACTAAATCAACCAACTACGATTACTTGTCCTCAGCTTGTTTAATATTCGATGGTTATTGTTATGATAAGTTGAGTAGCATCAGCTTTCAATTTCCTTGGTTGCATTGGCAAGTCTGTTATATTATATGATAATCTTTTACTAGGCAATGATGAATCGCCCTTTGAATTAGACGTAGATCACTCCAAGTCCCTGATTTTGAGGGAGAACCAACTTGGGGTCCTACATTGGAATGAGATATACAGGCTTTACTGAGCTTTATGCACAAAGCATTTAACAACATTTTGAACAATGTATATGCATTTTTTTTCCTGGTGGGTATTGTTCTTGAATGAAGTTGTCCATATTTATTTTATTTCGCAGAACATAGATGGAGAAATGTGCTTACAATTTTCTTGCTAATGATGATTTGCCTAATATGTGAGGTGTAACCGTGTAGGCAGCTCCAAGTCCTTGCTTGCCAGGAAAGCTTGCTGCTGAGCAAGAGTCGTGCCTGAGGAAATTGGAGTTGCTGGGAACGTTGGGGACCTGCATCAGTTGAAGCTGCCTCTCAGGAGATGGTTGAAGCGTGCATCAGCTGAAGCCTGCTTTTCAGAAGCCTATTTGCTAGTTGAGTTTCTGCGGCTGTTTGGTGTTTGAGGTTCCCAGAGGTGGTTCATCAAACTATCTGTTTTGGCGTTCCCTTTAGTCTTCTTAGCTGGTGAATGGTTACGTTGGGTTCTCTTGGCTTAAACTCTTTTCCTGAGTGGTATGCCACTCCAGTGCTGTAATGAACATACTTGGTCTTTTAATGATAATTGAAAGATGAGGGCATCGCCATAAAAACTCTAAAAAGACCTGTACTGTGATTATTTGTGTACTTTCTTGGTCGATGGCTCAAATCGTCTGGACGAATCTTTGTAGTCAGTGAGAATGGCAAGCAAATATACTTGAGATTGGTATTGTGTTTGTAAAAACATGTGCTCCAACGCAGATTCTCACAGTTCATTTGATTAGTCATGCCTCACAATTTGGCCAGATTTTATAGAACAAGATATAATACAAGTTTGGAACCTGTAACGCTGTTGTTTTATTATCGTATCACTTACACGGGGGCTGTTTTCAGTTATAATTAGCATCTAAAATTATTAGTCAATTAGAACTCCAGTGTTGAGATTGCTGTGTCATCAATGCTAATTGTTTTGAAAAACGAACGCTTTTCCCTGAATAGTAAATACTTATGTTTTGACTTTTCTAGATGCGCAATGCTAATTGTTTTGAAAATTAATAAAAGCTTTTCCCGGGTGGAAAGCCCACATCCCCGTGAATGTCCCGGCTGAAAAATAGTGACTGCTATTCCAAATCTACATAACGTTTTCGTGTGTTTTCATGAAAATGCTTTATTTTACTTTTTCCATTCTAAATTAAAGACATTTTGGCTTTTTAGATTGTCTTTACTATATATTTAGATATAATGTATATCTAAATGCATAATAAAAACAACGTATGTAGAAAAGCCTAAATATCTTATAATTAGGAAGAGTAGCTGTTAAAAATTTCAGTCAGCATTAATCCATTACAAAGGGTCTATGTTTAGTATCATAGTTCAGTCAAAGATGGTAAAAACCAACTTGGATTTGAGGCGGGGGTTTTTTTTTTTAATCTGAGGTGATAAAACAATTTTCAGCATGCTCACATACAAACAACTTCCTTAGCTTCCGTTCCGTCCAAAGTATTTGAAGCAGCTGCTGGAAAGGTACTTACAGATGCCTTCGGACACCTTGTGCCCAAATTTCTCATGAATTTGCAGACAATAGCTAACAACGGCAATGCATAATTATCATCTTTTATTACATCACCGTCTCAAGGAACAGCTCATTTAACACGGGGTAAAGTAAAACAGGTAATTCTCATTTATTTTCGCCAATGTATACATGTAATCTGAAAATTTGTGAGTATAGAGTGGAGCAGTACAATCTGTTTGGACTTGGAAGGAAAAATGGCTGGATGTAATTGTCATGAAAAAATGCCAAAAAGCATTTAGTCAAAGATCACTAATAAATGTGAACTTAATAAATATATGGTGCAAATAAGCTTGTGATCACTTCGACATGAAGAGAGATCTGCATTGCTGAGCTGTGTCATTGGGGCTGGTAACTGCAAATCAAAATAATATGGAATCAATATGGGAATGACAGAAATGGTGACTTGATGAGTGAGTAGCAATTGTAATATGCAACTACTATGATGATGAAAGAGGTATCATTTAACATTAAAATTAAATTCTGCGGAAAAATTTCAGGCAAACCACATTGATTTTGCACTGATGCTCTTGTTTCCTATTTATTTTTATTTTCTAAGGAGAACTAAAAATATCTCTCTTTAAGCTATGTCCATATTCTTGTTAGGTGACATTACAAATTCGTAGGCATAAGAATATCAGCCTTTCCCATACAGCCAGCATACCTGTATGGCCAACTGTTCTTTCAGATTCAAATATCTCATAGTCATTGCCACCCTGTTCAATGGAAAACAAAAATTAGTCAGATAAATTACCAAAATAAAGGCCATGTTAGAATTAAGCTGCTAGTTACTAACCAAAAAAAATGTAAAAATATACACACAGATTATTTTTGGTCCTAAGAAGAAGATACATATCAAGAGTTTTATAGGATTTGAACACCAGTAAGAAAGGCATATCACCTTGTATGTCTTATCCCCAAAGAAATGGATTTCTTGAAATTCCTCAAGATATCTCAAGCAGTAAGTTTTGTCCCAACCTTGGGGAAATACCTGGAATTTTTGCGTGGTAGTAGTAAATACCATGATTCCAATTATTTCAAGAAAATACATACGTGTACAAGTCCAGGAGACTCACATCAAAACTAATCTGCCCTCCAATAGAAAATGTCAGGTTCAAGTGTGCAAACTTTTCACGAAGCACTGACACCATTTTAGGTCGAATGTTATGCACCTGCAGGAAATCAACCGTTTCAGTGCCATAGATTTGATTGCCTCCTCTCTGACTAAGGTACTGGCTTTTAGTAGACGATTTATACCTTATCATACTTCTCAAATTCATCACGTTCTTCTTGGCTACAGTTTCTTCCTATAGGAGATACATTAATCATTCCACTTCGGAACTCTATGAACGTACCCCTGAGCAATCAGTCAACATTATAAAGGTCAGTGATGACTAACAAGCTAGTGCAAATCATAACTGTTGAACAGGGTAATTAACTGACCTTTTAATTGGGATATCCAAGTCAGCAATGTAATGAAGAGTGAAGTTAATAAATTCCTGGAAAGAGAACACATTGTCTTCAGCAAGGCCTTAGGATTTTATCAAAAGAAGCAGTGCACGAATGTGAATACACCACATTTAGGCTTACCTTTAGCTTGTCTTCTCCGACAAATGATTTCAAACTCTGCAGAGTGCACAAGGACAGGTTTTAGCATATATATAAAGAGTCTATAGGTAAGTCCGTTATTCTACTGGACTAGAACTTTGTATGACAGTTTGTTTGGTCAGTGTTGCATGTCAACAAAGGAAAAGAACAGAGGCATTCCTTTACTAAAATTTTGACAATCTCAGCGTGTACCTAGTGGAACATTTCTCATTCATAACGAAATATCAGGAGACGTTGACCAATGCATATATGTTGAAATAGTATATGTCAGGTGCCCAGAGACTTACTTGAGTTCCAATTAGTTGGCCATTTTTGTGTGCAACCAGGCCGTTTTCGGAGAAGACGTAATCATAATCAGTAATAACTGCAAAAACGAAAAAAAAAGGGGGCAAACCAATTACTTCCAACGTTGCAGAGTTCATCATCATCAGTGCAATGATGGGGTCACACAGGGCGACATAGCAACGAACTCCTAGCAAGTCCGAACTTGAGCGCATATGTTCAGTCACCTGTATTGCCGAGCTGCTCAGTAATCTTCACAAGATCGGATCCGCCAACCACGCCCACAGTCACATGCTGCTCCCAAAGTAAATTAAAAAAAAAAATGAAGCTGTAATTTCTCGTCATGCAACGAACAAATGCAGCAGGAGCAAGAGGACGAACGATCTGAATTCTCACCTGGCGCAGCTGCTTCATGAACTCTAGCATCTCTGGCGTCACCACCTGCCCAGAGAATCACAAGATCATTTCACAAAAACAAACAAAAAAAAGCGGCGGCGCTCGACAATTTTGAGCTGCGGCCCACTCCTAACTACTGAGCTCATCCGAGTGCCAAGCTAACGCAACCGGAGGCTGAGATTGAGAAAGGGAAACGGATCGAGGGGAGGGGAACTCGCGGCACCTTGCGCGGCGCTGTGAGAGTGCCGTCGACATCGAAGAGCGCGAGGACGCCCGCATTCCTCCCCGCGGCGGCCATCGCAATCCGTCCGCTCCTCGCGCCCCTGCCTCCGCTACGACTGCGAGCAGAGGACGAAGCGGCGGTCCTCGCGGCCGCGTGGTAGTAGTAGTAGCAGCAGCAGCAGCAGCAACGGCGCCCGGGCCAGGAAAATCGCGGGGAGAAGAAGGCGTGGGTTGCAATAGTCAGCTCGGCGGCGCGGATCTAGATGCGGCCCTCGCTTGGCGTGTGGACTGTGGAGAGTGGAGTCGTCGCGTCGCGCGCAAGGGAAGGGGCGTCGGGATCTGCGCGCGGGGGAGGGGAGGGACGAGGGCTCGAGGAGGACGAACCGGGGGCTGCACGAGTCGTCGCTCGTCACTCCCCTGGACCTGGAGCGGATGGATGGATCGTGGCTGCAGTTGTCACTCGTGGCGACGACTGCGCGCCAAGTGAGATGAGAGTGAGACGGGGTTTCGCAGACGTTTTCTTAACGTAAAAGCGTATTAACTGTTGTTTTTGTTTACGTTTTCTTTATGTAAAAGCGTATTACATTGATGCTGTATACGTACGGAGTATATGATACGAAGCATATTCTGCGAGCATCATTTTCTCTTTTGTCTGGTACATATCAGATACTAGGATCGAATTTGGTAGCACTCTATCAGAATTTACGAGATTTGTACTATGTAAGGTTTCCTTTGGTAGGGCCTTTTAACCGATTTCATGAGTCATTTTATATTAAATAGGGTAAAATAAAACAACTTTATCTAAGAAACTTCTTAAATCGTGTTCTCACAAAGGTTTAAGGTGGGATGAAACCAAAAATAATGGCTTCACTCAGCTTCACCTCATCATGATGTTCTACGCATGAGAGCACATTTTAAAGACGTATATATGAAGCTGTTTTGCTAAGCTCCATCGATGGAGTTGTTTATGGAGCTAAAGTCTAAAAACAGCTTCACTAGTAAAGTGGAACCATACAAAATAGGGCAATGTTTAAGTCTATCATATATTTATTTTAATTAATGTATTTAATCTTTTAGATTTAAGTAATTCCAAATATTATTTTTAACGCCTCTTAACTTTAAATATTATTTTATTATACTATGAATCTTTTTAAAAGTTATCTTATATCTATATCTA
>Ga0182004_10001994_pt1 | contig 15595 bp, 16 predicted proteins | sample Sormic07211540_1_FD_120479 | JGI IMG/M metagenome (GOLD analysis project Ga0182004, IMG submission 120479) | Endophyte microbial communities from Sorghum bicolor roots, Mead, Nebraska, USA - 072115-40_1 MetaG | ecosystem: Host-associated > Plants > Roots > Unclassified | place: USA: Nebraska...
CATCATTACCATACACCATTCATTCGCCACACATGCACATCTTGATTTGACTTATTGACTTGTTTCTCTGGATCCATGGTTTGACTATGCAATAAATGTCTTGTAAGTATGTATACTTTATCTCCCACCAATAAGCTCCAGATATCAAAGCCTTATTAGAGTTGGATGAGAGAGAAGGCAATGTCACTCTACCTCATACCACAAATAGCCATACTTTGAGAGAAGGCATATAACATCACTCCCTTGGTAAGGATCCAGAAATACCACAAAAGAGAGATATAAGAGAGTCATACAAGGAATCTCTGAGTTTTATTTGAAAATCTACAAAAACTCCAGAGCTATAGGTGACCAAAGAATAAGAGACATGGTGCTTGACTAGACTGTTCTATCTTTTAACTGCTCAAGACACAAGTGACAGTTGCAAGCCTCATGTTGAAAGGTAAAATGAGTAAGTTTTAAGTCTTGACAATTTACTCTAACTCAGAGATAAGACTTCATTTGAAAGCATGTGTACCGTCAACGTTCAAAGGCATTACAGCAACTTCTGATACATCACTGAGTCTACCCTTGCTCAGGGACAAGCAAGAGGTAAGTTTGGGGGAGTTTGTTGACGGTCATTAAGTACCAAATTTAATCATCAAATAAATAAAGAAAAGGATCCAAATGCAACCAACACCCAGACTTAAGGTTTTATCTGATAGAATTCCATGAGTTTTGGTGTTTGTCTATTTCTATTGGGGGTTATCAGGAAATATGGAGGAAAGGCCCACACGTCGGAGTTACATAGAGATATTAATGTGTGCGACGATTTTCTATCATCTAGAGGAGTCCAGAAGCCACGGGAACGAGCGGGAGGCCGAGTAGGCCCGAGGACTGGGTGCCCGCCCTCCCCCCTTGGGCGCCCGCCTAGGTGTCTCGGCCAATCCGACCCTGCCCCGCGGATCATGCTCCACCGACCTAAGGGATTAAGTAAAACCGTGCGATTAAGGTCGGTTTGATCTGACGGCCCACGTTCATTTGGAGGGGCTATATAAGAAGGCCCCCTGGCCCCTGGAGGAGGCACCTCTAAAACCCTAATTCATTCATTCATCTCAGGAGGAGAGTCTCTGATCAAGCCCTAGAGCCACCACATCAACTAGATCTCTAGTTTAGCATATCTACATAGGATTAGAACTAGAAGGAGTCAATCTTCTATTGGTTTCTGGATCAGTCAAGAGGATTCTTGGTAATTCCTCTATTGATCTTCATTTGTTCATTATTGTTCTTCAATATTATGAATGTGACTTTGTTCTATTTCAATATATTGATTATGACTTTGCTCTACTTGTTTATATTTTCAATTATATTGTTCTTAGTTTATCATAGTTATATTCTTGGCTTAGTTAGATTGGAATTATATACATGTTTAGGATCGTATAGTGTTTATCCATGTGTACAGTGGGTAAATGATAAATATTGTGTAGACGTGGTTCCTATACCGTAGTTATCTATGATTGTACCCTATATGCCGGATCGTGGGGTAGTCCGCGATGGTGACAGCTTCGTTGATTCTTATATAGTCCGCCTCTCGTGTATAGGGCAGGCAGAGCAACATTATTATAGGGGAGTGATTGCTATGTTTCTCATCTTCCTTGATAATATCACTATGCATGGGCGTAATCCCGTCTCGCAATGATTGCCAAGTATAATTGCACTAACTATGATATGCTAGACTTTATAGTTAAGAATAACTTAGGGAATATTCTTATAGTTCATCCTAATTCCATGCTAATGGCTTGCTAGAATATCTGTGGAGGTGCTATTCATTATTATATGTGGCTAGTTATGCTGATCAGATTAGTTATCTTTGTCACCATTCATACTTTATCTATATTTTATGTGACATTTATCCCTGCATGTATGAGATAGATGAATGCTCTCTATTACACATGCAATGATAGATACTCAGTTCCATATATTTCATTCCATAATCAATATTGGTGTTAGTAATCCCTTCCCAGTGGTAAAAATATAAATAACGATACCTGGAATACTTCCCGGTTAAAATGCTACATCGTTATTAATCTGTGCGCTTGCAGATCTCATTTATTATTTATTCAGAAGAGCGATTGCATATTTCAATACCGCGTCTCTCATGTCATGCTGGGGATGACAACTTGGCTTAAGTGGCACGAAGGATAGGTTTGGCATTTTTGGCGCCGTTATCAGAATTAGAAGACTAAGTCTACTTTTGGTAATGACGTTAAGAATACCCAACATCTATGACTTGTGAAACAATGTCATCAACTAATACATGTGCTAATCTAATATTCATGTGTGTCCTCACACGAACTCTGATTAGGGACAACTTTAGAATAACCATACAAGTAAAAGTGTTTCACAAACAATACACATAATTGTTAATCGATACAAGTTTGTCTATTATGGATATTCATTGAAATCATAATATATGTCATGGATACAATCGTAATATCATCATCTCTATGATTACCTCTAGGGCATATTCCCATCAGTCTCCCACTTGGACTAGAGTTAATCTCTAAGATATCTAATACCCATAGACCTCAAGTGTGCCTCATGCTTAGGCTATGGAAGAGCCTTTGTCAAAGGATTTGCAATATTCGAATCCATATGTATCTTGCACATCTTAATTTTACCTCGCCTAACAAATTCTCAAATAAGGTGAAACTTCCGCAACACATATTTGTTCTTTTGGTGATTCCTAGTTTCCTTGCCTGAGCAATGCCCCATTATTGTTACAATGTAGATTCAATGGGCTCAACACATTAGGAAACACACCAAGTTCAATGAGGAACCTCCTCACCCAAATACCTTCATTTGCAGATTCAGAAGCTACAATATACTCGACCTTTGTTGTAGAATCAGACAACATTGCTTGCTTGGAACTTTTCCAGCTTACTGCACCACCAATTATAGTGAACACAAAACCTGATTGAGATTATGAATCATCTATGTCAGTTTGGAAGCTAGCATCGTGTAACCATTTACAATGAGCTCCTCCTCACCTCCATATATTAGGAACACATCTTTAGTCCTTCTCAAGTACGTAAGAATGGTTTTAACAAGTGTCTAGTGACTTTCACCTAGATTAGTTTGGTATCTGCTTGCAACACTTAGAGCATATGAGACATCTAGGTTAGTACATATCATGGCATACATAATGGAACCAATTGGCGAAGCGTATGGAACCTTACTCACGCGTTTGAGCTCTTCATGTGATGAAGGACACTGCTTATCACTAAAACACATACCATGTGACATAGGCAAGAATCCTCTTTTAGATTGTTCCATGTTGAACCGCTTCAACACCTTGTCTATGTACGTATCTTGGCTTGATCCTATTAGCCTTTTGGACCAATCTCTATAGATCTTAATGTCTAAAATGTATGTCGTTTCTCCTAAATCCTTCATAGAAAACTATTATTTAGTGAAGTATTTACTAATTGCAACATTGGAATGTCATTCCCAATCAATAATATGTCATCCACATATAAGATTAGAAATACAACAACGCTCCCACTTTCCTTCTTGTAAACACAATGTTTTTCTTCATTCTGACGAAAGCCAAATCCTTTGACCACATCATCAAAACAAATATTCCAACTCTGAGATGCTTGCTTTAACCCATAAATGGAATTTCTTAAGCTTGCATATTTTCCAGTATTATTAGGATCAACAAAATCTTTGGGCTGTATCATATTCATGATTCCTTCCAAATTTGCATTTAGAAAGGCTGTTTTAACATCCATCTGCCATATCTCATAATCAAAATATGCAGCGATTGCTAGAATGATCTGGATAGATTTGAGCATCTCTACTGGCAAGAAAGTCTCATCATAGTCAATTCCTTGAACTTTTCTAAAACCTTTTGCGACAAGTGAAGCTTTATAGACGTGAACATTTCGATCCATATCCTTTTTCTTCTTATAGATCCATTTGCACTCTATGGGTCTAACCCCATTAGGTTAATCAACCAAGTTCAAAACTTGATTATCTCTCATAGAATCTATATCTTGGATCTCAAGGCACTTTGCCATTTCTTAGAATCTAGGTCCATCATTGCTTCGCATAATTTGTAGGTTCGTCATCGTCTAAAAGTAACAATTCCCCATGTACTTCGTGAAGTCTTGCTGATCTTCATGGCAGTGGTGGTGTTTCTACTACCACGGGTGTCTCAACTTGTTCTGCTACATTGGCATCAACTTGTAGAGTCATTCCCAACTGACTCATCTTGAACTTCTTCAAGATAAACCTTCTATCCATTGTTCTCCGTTTTGAGAAACTCTTTCTCTAAGAAAACACCATTTTGAGTAACAAACACTTTGCCCTCTATCCGGTTATAGACATAATACCCTAAATTTTCATTTGGGTATCCCATGAAAAAGCACTAGTCCAATTTGGGTGTTAGTTTATCTGATATCAGTCATTCGACATAAACTTCACAATCCCAAATTTTCAGAAAAGACAATCTGGGACATTTACCAGTACACATCTCATATGATGTCTTAACTACAGACTTAGATGATACCCTATTTAAAGTGAAAGTGGCTGTTTCTAGAGCGTGTCCCAAAAACAATAAAGGTATGTCCAACTGGCTCATCACAGAGTGAAGTGTCCAACAAAGTTTGATTACGTCGCTCGGACACTCCATTCCTCTAAGGAGTTCCACATAGCCTAAGTTGTGGAACAATTCCACAACTCTTTAGATGATTGCTAAATTTATGAATCAAATATTCGCCTCCACGATCAGATCACAAAGCCTTAATTTTTTTTGCCACGTCGATTCTCTACTTCATTCTTAAATTCTTTGAACTTTTTAACTTTTCAAAGGTTTCAGACTTATGTTTCATTAAGTAGACATATCCATATCTACTAAAATCATCAGCAAAAGTTATGAAGTATTTGAATTCGCCTCTAGCTATCGTGCTCATTGGTCCACACACATCAGGATGCACAAGTTCCAACAACTCAGACGCTCTCTCATGAAAACCTGTGAAAGACACCTTGGTCATCTTTCCTAGTAAGCAAGACTCACATGTCTCGTATGATTCAGAATCAAACAAAGTTAAAAGCCCATAAGCATGGAGCCTATTCGTGCGATTCTCACTTATATGACACAAACGACAATGCCACATATAGGTAGGACTTAACTCATTAAGTCGAGGCCTTTTAGCACTAGCATTACATATAGGTGCATCATCAAGATTCAAAATAAATAGCCCATTCACAATGGATGCAAAAGCCACAAATGTGTCATTTTTAGATATCACACAACCATTGTCTTTACTCACAAATGAATAACCTTCCTTCGTCAAACATGAAGGTGACACAATGCTTCGACTTAAACTAGGAACAAAATAATAATTATTCAATTCCAAAATAAATCCTGATGGTAGGTGGAGTTGCATTGTCCTGATGTTCAATGCATCAACTCTTGCATTATTTCCCATGCAGATATCAACTTCTTCCTTTTCCATGCTTCTACTTCTTATCATTCCCTGCATCGTATTGCAACCGATCCGGTATCAAACACCCAAGAATTAATATGAGTCAGCAAGGAAAATATCTGTAACATAAACAACAATTGTATGAGCAGTGGGAGTACCTTTACTACCGCCATCCATTTTCAAGGATGTCAAGTACAACTTGCAGTTCCTCTTCTAGTGACCTTTCCCCTTACAATGAAAGCAATCTTCATCAGGAGCTGGTCCAGCCTTATGTGCAGGTGGGTTTTGCTTATGGATCTCATCCTTAGCCTTACCCTTTTTCTTCTTCCAAGCATTGCCCTTCTTTCTCTTAAAGTTAGGCTTGTTTTGGACAGCCAACACTTGGCTACTACCTGCACCTTTCTTGACGTCGGCCTCTGCTGTTTTCAGCATGCCACACAATTCATTCAAGCCTTTCTCCACCCCATGCATATGGTAGTTAGAGATGAAGTTTCCATAACTAGGATGGAAGAGACAAGAGAATGAAATCAGTGACTAATTCTTGGCCAATTCGGAAGCCTAGCTTCTCCAACCTCTGAGTGTAACCAACCATCTTGATTATATATATGTGGGCCAACTGTTGCGCCCTCTTCTAGCTTGCATTCAACAAAGGCCTTTGAGACATGGAACCTTGCAGTCCTAGCCTTGGCTTTGAACATATTATTAAGCGCCACGATCATATCATAAAACGCATGATTATTGTCAAACTGCATTTGCAATTCTGGTTCCATACTAGCGCATGAGGAAACTCACTTCAAGATCAGCATCACATGCTCTCTTGTAAGCATTTTTCTCTGTAGCATGTGCATTATCAGCAGGCTCATCCGGTAATGGGGTGTCTAGAATTTCTTCCTTTTTCTCAGCCCTGAGAACAATTCTTAGGTTGTAGATCCAATCCGCATATTTTGTTCCATTCAACTTATCATTCTCAAGAATTGAGCGCAAAGTAAATGTTTGATTGGTGGGTGCCATTAATCTACAACAAAAGTAATGCAAAATACTAAGACAATGTATCCAAGACAAAGTAAATAATATTAAATAAAATCTACTCCCACTAAAATGAATATCCCTCGATTGATACTTAGTGATTCAAGACCCACAACTAACAAGTATACTAGTGAGCTTTAGCATCACCGCTAGTAGACATGGTACATCAGTAAGCAACTCCTTGCTAATCATATCACATATGACTATTGTTGTTGGGGTGGCATCTCTATGCTTGTGTTGCCCAACTACTGATGCTCCAAGGTCCCTAGCCGTTAGGATGACCTTGTTCAAGTAACCAACCCTTCTGTAGTGAGTATCCGATATATGAACCTGCCTAGTCAAGCAAAACCAGTGGCACCCTAATTTCATAGTCCTACCACCAATTATACAAGACACATGACATTGCAAAGTTTGGGGAAGCATGTAACTTAAACATTGCTGAGGGATCGTTCTACTTCACTACTGCATGCATGTAGACAAAACATCATCGCATATGAAAGTAGAAACATAGTAAGAACGACATTGACACATATATGACTTGGTATAGCCCATTATCACTTTGGGAATCTCCATCTCCATGGATCTATTCATCATGGTGATCTCCATCTCCATGATCCATGTACACTAGTACAGGGAAGGGCTTTAGCCCCGGGCCGTAAGCGCCTTTAGTCCCGGCTACGGAATCGGGGCTAAGGTTTCGGGACTAAATGTCCCACCCTAGGTGTTTGTCTTGCATCTTGGCACTTTTATGTTGCAACAAGTGAATGCTTGATGATCATGCATAATGAAGCATGTGGATGTTGATGGTGCTTCTATCATCTATCTCATCTCCATCTCTACATATATGGATACCTGAAGAAGGTTTACGAAGTTTTGATTCAAAAGGTCGCATGAAATGATAAGTTACATGCTTGTTGGAGTGACCTCATTAAGTGAACGGAACCATGGGTCATCAATTTGCAACCTTGTCCAAAGGACTCTATATGAACTCTACAACAAAAGTCATGAAGGGTTAATGTTGAGCTTGTGCCAAGAAAATGATTCATTTGGTCTAAAACCTTAGTTTGAGCTTTATCAAGTTGCTGCTTTGATCAAAGTGAAAGTTTGACTTCTGTAGCAGTTCTGAGGTTTGACCTTAAATAAACGTTATAGTATTGCTTCTGTAGAACAAACTTTATTTAAGTGTCAAGACCCAGTTTCGTATTTAACCTAATCAAATTGAGCTCACAAGATCCAAAGCAGTGTTGTTTTGGATCTCAGAATTTTGGCTAAGTCATCAAGGTGTTCGGTTTCGGGGATCCTAGTTGGAAGCTCTGTATCTGGCTAAACAGGCCGAACCAGTCAAAGATCCTTTAACAAAAGTTGTAGATTAGTTTGTCTACTACAAAATTTTCTCAAGGGCATAAGTTTGAATCTTTATCTAACCATGTCATATAAGGATCACTATATCAAATCTGCTGCAGTTTAGAAACATTCTGTCCCTAACATGACAGCAGTGAGTTAACTTCTTGGCGACATTTTAGCGTTCAAATTCATATGGTAACTCAATTGCATTCCTTGATATGAGTTGGATTACCTTTCATGATGGATACCATGGATCAAGTGTCATCAAATTTGGAGTTCAGTTGGATCTTCAAAAATAGCTCCTAAAACAGAAAAAGTTTACTTTGTCGCTAAACGGACATGGAGCCATTGGCATGTCGTGTTCTCGTGTTTTTATTAAGCAACTTAAGTTGGTCCAAAAATAAAAGTTGGAGATAATTATTTGGAGAAGAGCATGCAAAAAGTTGCATCGAGTTTGACTTCATCTTGATCATCAATTTCGAGTTTTGCTAATCTTCATTAAGGCTTTGACACTAGTGAGTGGTCAGTTGTTTGTCTCCTAAATCGTCTCTCTAATGATCATGGCACCTTAATCAATGTTGTAGAGAAGGTAGAGCTTGACAAACTTTATGTTTGGACCATCTCCAAATTCGACATAGAAATGGCCCAAATTTGCTTCCCACATCAGCCACACCGTCACCCGCCACGTGCTCAGGAAAATGTCACAAAGGGCGACACGTGCCCTGGACGTGGCCACCATGCACTCCTGGCCTCGGCAGCACCCTTGCCCTGCTCACCACCTCGCCCAAGCACTAGCAAACGTGGTCGCTGAACTCCCTCTCCCTCTCCCTCGCTCTCTCAGCGAGCCGTCGCTCTCCACCGCGCGAAAACGCAGCCGCGTCCACCATTGCCGCCCCCATGGAGCTCCACCGCCCAATGCCTCCGACCTCACTCTATCCAAACCGGCCACAGCACCGTCTTCCCCTCCATGCGCCGTGCATGACGCGCCCTTTCTCGGCCTCCCTTTGCCACCGTGGTCACCAGAGCACCGCCACCACCGCCATCGGCGCCCGCGCATGGCCAGGGCACCGTGGACTAGCTTGGGCCCAACCGAGCGGCCCTGCGAGTGCGTGTTGGCCTCCCAGTGCTGAATCGGGAGCTCTCCGACGATCTCCTCTGTGTCAATCCCGTCAGGGACCACGGGTTCAAATTGGACTATATCCTGGGTTTCCTGTAGGACTAGTGACTCACGTGAATAGTGCTCCAGGGACCTTGTTTGAAAGATGCTGAAACTTTGAAAATCCATATAAAATCGTAGAGAAACCATAAAATAATAAATGATGACTTTTTGGAATCCTTGTGAAATTATCTATGTAGTAAAGGTCTATAACATTGCATGTTTTAGTTTAAAGTTTTAGCTGTAGAAATAGATCTATGCACCTAGATTTTTAATGCCAGTTGTGTTTGTCCTTTTGATAACTGTTGTTGTATAGATCCAATTAAAGTGAAACTTCTGTGGCATGCTATTTATGTGATGCTTGAGGTATGGTAAAAGTTTCATAATTTTCGGTTGCAGTATAAATGAGTTATTAATTTAACTTTCTTATGGCTTGATAAATGGTTTATTATTATAAATTAAAATGTAAAATAGAAAATGTTGTTCCACTACCATTCCATGATATTGTTGTATCATGTTGATATATAATATGGTCATGTGTTTGAAGAAAATATGAGTTTTGCATTTATCTTGCTCTCACATGGTTAATTGCAATAGCAATTTGTCTTTTCATAGAGACTGCTATGTTTGTTCAAATGCAATGAAATTTGTATAGTATTCTGTTTATAGTATGTAGAGGCTACTGTAATTTTGGTAGAATTTAATTTGCACTGTTGGTAGATGTTCTTTAATTCTCCTTATTATCCAAATAAATTAAGAAAGGCATTAAATAAATTTATTTGGTAATGACCACTAGGTTTTATGGTGTTTATTTGATATGAGGAAACTTTTGGTAACAATAGTTTTGCCCAAGTGCATGTTTGAAATATAAGTTAATAATTAATTGCTTGCAATTGTTGTTTCTGAACAGTTTCTGAAACTGTTTGGATTGCACCATGTAAATGATGTTTTCTGGGAAACGTATTTATAACTAAGTTGTAGAAAATTTATCCATCTAGCTGCTGCTAAAATTTGGTAGCATTTTGTCATGTGGTTCATGAGTTTTGTCTGTTCAAAGTTAGGTTCCAGAAATGGTTGCTCTTTGTTTGTCAGGGACAGATTCTGCAACTTTGTAATTTCAACCTACTAAACATGTGAATCATGCTTGGATGTCTAAAGATGAAATGTAGATAATTTGTAAGCTTTCTAGAATGTCTTCTTGCATATCTTTATGTGTTGTGTAACTCCAGTTATGATTTAAACAAGCAGCTGTTGTGTGCAGTCCTAAAAATGATAGATTCCTTTTATAGTTGTTTGCTTGGTATATTACTATGTGACACTTTGTTAGTGACAGAATTAGCTCTAGATGTTTATAACAAAGCTATTCAAAATTTAGTAATCTTTCTGTGAAGTTAAGAATCATGTTTGTTGGAGGTTTACAACTACAGTTATGTTTTCTTGAAGTGCCTAACAGTTTTTTATCTATATTGTACCCTACTGTTTGGGGCAAAATGAGCAGTTGTGATTGTGCAATTAATTCCATGGTATGAATGATGTTTGCTGTAAAACTTGTCTATATAAAAGTTGTAGATAACACTTTCATCTAGCATGTGTTGAAGTTTCATATCATTTGGATAAATGGTTTGTGAGTTATATTGGTATGAAGTTCATCTATCGAAATGCTTTTTATCTAGAATTCCTGGACCAGATTCTGTAAATATGCATGTTTGACTAGGTTAATTTACTAATTATGCTAAGATGATTAAAGATGAATTGTATACAATTTTATGAGCTTTCCAGAATGTCTTTGTTTCATGGCTTTTGGATTTGTAGAACTCCAGTTATAATTTAATTACTCAGCTGCTGCATGTATGTCCAGAGTTGCTGAAAATGCATGAATGCTTGATTACTTTACTTTGTGTGTGGTTATAAGTGACTCATGTCTTGGTGGTGTTAATTAGTATACATGTGATCTTGTGTAATCTTGTACTTGCCTTGCTTATGTGTGATGCATTGTTTATTGCACTTCCATGTGTTCATGCACTTGCATCTCGCATCTCATCTAGGTATGCTAGATGAACCACGTGAAGGATTGTGTGGAAGCGAACCCGAAGATGGTGTTTGATGATCCTAAAGATGAAAGGATTAAGCAAGTATTATGACCTTAGATGTCACCAAGATGGAGCTAACTAACTGATCTGACTCAGTGTCATATTCCAGGCAAGACCCGGAGCATTATAAGCGTCCTACTTTCTAAAAGTGAATGAGTATATATGTTATATATGTATTGTTGCATTAAGTATAGGAGTTGGATGAAACCCTTGCTGCATATATACCTTTCCTTGTCCAGTATACATAACCTGAATCCTAATTAGTTAGGATCATGTCTATGCTTAGCCAGACTTAGATCTGTAGAAGCCACGTGATTTCTTGTCACCTGCAAAATATAGATGGATTCCAGATCATGGTTGGCTATATTTGCTATCGTGGAAAAGAACCATGTGTTAATAATATGAAAGGAGACTAGGCGGGATGATGATAGTGATGCAACAAGGCATGGAGGTCTTAGGTGTGGATCTATCCCCGTCTGTGTTGATTAAGGACCAACCGTTGTATGTCCTCTTGTCATGTTGAACGCATGCCAAACACTTAGTTGGCCGGATAAGTCGTTCCGACCGCGAAGCCGGGTAGTATGACTCAGGCTGGAGGCCGGCAAGTATAAAGTACGCACTACTCAAGGAAGTGCAGTGTGCGGAGAGCCATTGTCGTAAGACCAAGGGCAGGTGATTTAAAAGTCCTGATCGTCCTAGCAGAGTGGCAGCCCTAATAATGCGGCACTGATTGGGACAACGATTTCTGAGTCATACCAAAGGTGACATACTTGCTCTCCAATGGGGGAAGCATGGGTGAGTGCTAGGAATAACCCTCCACCTAGATAGGAATCGATTCAAATCGTCGTCTCTCCTAGATAGTGAGAACTTGGTAGAGCAGCAGCAAACGTAGCATTCACTAAATAACTTAATGGTTCTATGATGATGATGATGATGATGATGATGTTTATAGCCTGATAAACCTAATATGGTTATTATTGATTGATATTAATCAAGTGTTTGCTATAGCACAGGTGCTAATCTAGTTGGCAGGTTAATGATTATTAATTTGATGCTAAATAAGAAATGTTTAATTATTTGTACTTAAGCTTTTTATGCAAAATATTGTCCAGCAAGCTCCACTTATATATCAACCTTGCATACTCCTTGGTGTCATTTTATTTTTGGTTTATGATGGGTAAGTCTAGCTGACTAAATTCTCATACTCAGGGTTTATTCCCACTTGTTGCAGGTTGTGATGTATCATAGCTACTGCAAGATTTAGATGACTCATGCTGTAGTAGAGGAGTAAGATCAAGGGTAGATGATCCTTGTTGGCAAATCTTAATGTGATCACCAAAGGAAGACACAAAGCCTAGTCCCCGGCAATGGCGCTAGAATTGCCTGTTGATACTTCTTAACGTCACTACTAGAATTAGAGATAATTCCCTACTCTAAATAATGACACTAGAAATATTACTGATTATTCTTATGTCTATTTGAAATTCCGCAAGCGCACAGAATATATCGGTTGTAGCACTTTACTTGGGAGTACCAAGTATCGTATCTATTTCCATAAGGATTACTATATATGGCTAAAAATGACTATAATAAACTTACTAAGAACAACCTAAATTAGATATGGGTTATAGACTAAGTAATGACCTAGCTACGACCAAATAGGAGACAATCTAGATGTAATAGGAGAGGTCATAGAGTGTGTAAGCAATACTTCTATCTAGCCCAAGAATATCTAATCTAGCAATCAAGAATCCTAACTAGTACTTTTGATCGTATGAGTCTTGAACTCACCACAAGGTTCACCACGCAGGACGCACAACGAGGTCTATGATTTAAAAACTTGCCTCAACGTGGTGGAATATATAGGAAAACAGGGTTGTCACCATCTACCACTACCACAGCTATCCGGAGGGCTAGCCACTATCCAACGTAACGTATAGTTTAAGCACCACGCCTACACTATGAGATACTACTCTAATTCTACGCAAGAACTAGGGCACCGGCTAGAGGCGAAGAACCCATACTAGAAGTAAACAAGACAACTAAACTATCTATAACTAAACTACCAGCAATCAAGCAATAAGTATATCACTCAATGCAATAAGTAAAGGCACTCAATGCAATAGTTGACGTACTCAAAGTAAATGCTGAAAGTAGAAATAGATAATGCAATAGTACTTACAAAGAGGGTAATACAAGAGCTATACTAGAGGGTCCAGAAGACTCCTCTCTAGTACTCTGCTCCACTCTTCACTCTCACTTTCACTACTAGTCTCATTAGATAGTGGACTACATAAGCACAAATGACTCAACTAGCTTTCTCTCAACATTAGCTCTCTGAATATAGTCAAACCAGGGGGGTATTTATAGGACAGAGGTGACTGGGAGGCTCCTGGCATGAAGTGGAGTGGCAGGTGCCAGGATCCTACAGCGGCCACCACCTCCCTTGAACCGTCATAGCATCTGATGGCTCCAGATCATGCTCACATGCGGTTTGCTTCACGGGTATGTCGGTTGGCACATGTTAGAAACGTTTGTGCATGTCGTGGAAAACCACAATCCATGTGACACTTGTTCCCTGCATTCAGATGAAACCAACTTTAATTCAACGTTCCAGATGTTGCCATAGATGAAATCACGTGGATCAGTGACGTGGCAGAGGAGGTGGGGTGGTGCCCGCCAGGTGGGCCATGGCGGCCACCACCTGGACCTGGCGCCCACCACCCTCCTAGGCCCCAGTGGGCCCACAGGTGCTAGAATGCCTCTTGGTGATCAAATTCTTGTACATTTTTGACATTTTCCCTGCATACAAATAAAACTCATGTACAAGGGGAATTCCATTAGTTTAAACCAAATTCTCTATCATCTATGTCTCTTTCATCCATGAATTGATGTCTTGTTGATGGTTAAAATATGCATTTAGTGAGCATCAACAAGCTCCCCCAAGCTTGACTTTTGCTCGTCCCTGAGCAAAGACTAAATCTTAATATAGTATACCTTAATTAGATGATTGATCTCTGATTAACATGTTGAAATCATAAAATAAGTGCCCCTCACCTTCATTACCATAGAACTCATCACCTTCCCTGCACTTAAGATTAGAACTCATGCTAGCTAGAAAGAGGGTTTATTACCCATGCCTTTTTGCTCAATCAAATCATATGGAGTTTTTCATGCATTTTTTTCCAAAGAATGCATGTCTAGTTATTTCTGTGGCACCCTCAGTCTCTCATATGTAAGTGGAAATATATCTTCACCATAAAGGCCATGCATGATGCCTTCAATCCTATCACTTGTGATTTATGGAGTTTCTAAATAGGAAGGGATGCGGTGCATACAATGCTAAGCATGGTGTTGCGAAGTCAAGCAATTGGATCAAAGGAGCAACAAGTCATACTATAGATCAAGAAGTGTGCATGTGTGATAACTATGGTGGTTACTCTATCAAGGCATTTCTTCTCTTGATTGTATGGGGTATGGCTATCTCTCTCTTTATTTATTTTTACAAAGACACTTGTCTCTCTTTTTTTAGATAGCCATACCTAGATTTGACAATTAAATTATGAGGAGTAAATGTTTGCCATAGAGTAGAGTATGATGTTATGGGCATGTTCGTGCATACCTCTCGGTGTGAGAGTAGCAATATATAGGTAGGTGTACGTGATTCTTGATCTTATTAGCATGACGAGGTTCTCAACTAAGACTCGAAAAAAGCTTGATTAATCTCAATACTAGCATGCAGCATAGTGGGATTTCCTTTCTACTAAAGTGCATGGAATATTTGGCCTTGGTAGGTGTTTCAATTGCCATAGAAATACTAGAGTAAGTTTTATAGTAGTTAAAAATTAAGGCTCCATAGATTCATCTTGCTAAAGACTGGACTCAAGTTTAGTTCATTTCTTTACTAATCATTTTGTTCTTATATCTCAAGTTTACTTCTAGTAATTTATACCATAGAAAATCAGGTTCATGCCATGAGAAAAAAGACATCAACAAGTTTATCATTAATTAATCACTAATTCTAGGAATGATAACTTTTAAGTGAAAGCATTTTATTCAATTTAAAACAAACTAAAACAAAGAAGGTGATAGAAATTGTTGGGCATTCTTAACGTCATTACCAAAAGTAGACTTAGTTTTCTATTTCTGATAACGGCGCCAAAAATTGCCAAACCTATCCCTCATGCCACTTAAGCCAAGTTGTCATCGCTAGCATGACATGAGAGATGCGGTATTGAAATATAGAATTGCTCTTCTGAATAAATAATAAATGAGATCTACAAGCGTGTTGACGGTCCTTAATGCTCACATTTAACCACCAACTAATCATGGAAAAGGATCCAAATGCAACCAACACCCAGACTTAGGGTTTTATCTGACAGAATTCTACAAGTTTTGGTGTTTGTCTATTTCTGCAGGGGGTTATCAGGAAATACGGAAGAAAGGCCCACACGTCGGGTTTACATAGAGATATTAACATGCCGCGCAATTTTCTATCATCTAGAAGACTC
>Ga0182004_10001995_pt1 | contig 15592 bp, 9 predicted proteins | sample Sormic07211540_1_FD_120479 | JGI IMG/M metagenome (GOLD analysis project Ga0182004, IMG submission 120479) | Endophyte microbial communities from Sorghum bicolor roots, Mead, Nebraska, USA - 072115-40_1 MetaG | ecosystem: Host-associated > Plants > Roots > Unclassified | place: USA: Nebraska...
TTGGGTAAAAATCCATGGACCAAGAGAAAACAGAGAACAGCTTTCAATTCAGACAAGAAACACGTACGCAAACGTCAAACAAGCCGGCCGGTAATGACTAATGAGACCACTCATCCTAGTCCATACACACAATCATTGAATTTTACAAAGGCGACACCGCGACACAAGATCACTGGAAAAAGGCGTGGCGCGCTACCATGCATGTGCGTCGCGCGAGGTCGATCGCTCTTGCCACACAACAGATCGCGGCGTGATCTTTCAGTTATTGGCGGGTTAAAAAGATCATGATTCATGGGCAGGATTAGAAAGGCCATAGGATGTGATGGATCCAAGTCAAAGCGACCGGGGAACAAGCGATAATACCTGTCACTAGAGCTGCAGATAAACTAGGGGGAAAAGGGCCCCCATCGTGCGCCTGGTTCTTGTGTAAAGCGACGCGCCGAGCCCATCATCGCACTGACGCCGACACCTGTCGTCATTGCCGTCCTCATCCGTGGCTGCCTGCACCTGAAGGCGATTGGAAGTACAGTACAGGTTAATCTTATCGGGCTAATTTCCATGGGTTTGTCTGTGTCACCGATGGACTTCAGGTTCAGCTAACAAGTACAAACACTACTGTATATGATTGTACTTGTTATTCACCGCTCGGTTCGTTTCTTTCTTTGCGAGCAGAATGAGCCTGAATTCATCAAAAAAAGATAGAGCAGTAGCTAACGTTGAATTTGTTCGCTTATCTTATAAATCATTTTTTTAATTGATTAATATATTTTTCTCATAATAAATCAGTGAATAATGCTTTTAGCCATAACTTTTTAAACAAACAAATATACTCGTTATTTTTACCTAGTTGGTTAGTTGCACGAATAACTACCCGTGAGCTTGTTCACTTAAGCTTATCTATCAAATTTGACAGATACTTAGTAATGTTTTTCTCTCATAATAAATCAACGAGTAGTATTTTCAGTCAAACTAACAGGACGCTGGATAAATGGATAATACGTGCCTCTCCGCCGTGAGCAGCAGCTAGCGCGATACAAATTCGCCATGATGTCTGGTGCACGCGATGATGCGCATGCAGTGCGTTGTCATTGGTCAAGCACGGGCCAGGTAGCCTTGCCGCCACCAACTTAACCACCAACATCTCTAGCGCTCTCCTCCAACGTGTACCATTGGGCAACCAATTAATCCTTCTTCCACCTGGATCTATTTCCCTTTTCAGAAACACACGACACGCATCCAGACGAAGTTTACCGCGAGAGTCAAATAATCGTGAGGCAAGAAACACTTTTTCACCTAAATTTCCCGATGAGTGTACCACAAGTGTGCCTACGCGCGTTCCTCTAAGATGCCATTGCCGATTTGCCGTCCTGCGTTATTTGTTTACGACAGGTTGGTGCCAAAAAGCGTCGAGCTCGCTCGGCAGCTGTATGCCTGTATTCGCTCGTCAGTTAGCGCAGTACCTTCCAGGACTAGCTCGTTCGTGATGACTCGGTCGTTGCTGGTGTTGGTGGAGTTGTCCTCATCGCCCAACTGTTGGAATCCATCCAAGAATCTCGTGTGGTTGAGTGGAGCTGTGAGCCATCCCGAATTTTGAGACCAGCGTTGGTCCCATCATGACAACGCTGCGTTCACTGTTCAGCCCTTCATTTATGCCATCACCACACGACTAATCCAACAGTGAGAATTTGTACGGTGCTTGAAAAGAATGAGTCTTTCATCGTTTATTTACATCTAAAGGTTAAAATCATAGAGAGACCTGGTGAGAAGAACTTAAGTCATGGGCCGAAACTTAAATTTTATGGGCCAGGAACTTATCTTCACTTTTATTAAAAGAAGTATAATAGTATTTTCATTTGGTAGAACTCGTCACATGCATAACAGGCCCGAGCGGCGATGACCAAATGTCTGGTGCCGTGAAGTCGGATCCCGTCCCGACCAGCGACCGGCGATCTCCAATGGCACCGAGGACGAGACACCTCGATTGCTGGCCTAGTCAATTGCTTCCATGTAGACATACTTGGCCAAGCGATGGCCAGACTTCTGACTTCTGCATGGGTGATGCCTAGGATTGTGGAGCTGCTACTGGACGTCGGGTGTGTGAAGGGCCATGGAGGGTTCCTACTGGACTACGAGGAACTCCTCTGTTTCACATTGTTGGAAGAGGAGGGACGATGGGCTGCACTGCCATGGCTCTCGGCTTTTGCCTCTGCCATGGTCGCAGCATTGCGGTACAGGAACTTCCATTGGCACATCGACTGCTACACTACGTAGATCTAGGCGCTCGGTGCTGCTGTGGGTGGGCGCGGTCAGGTGCGCGCTCGAGGAACAGGGACGGAAACGGAATAGAATGTCTGAAGAGACCGTAAGGAGGAAAAAAACAATTGTTAAATAACTATAACTAGGAGCATACCCTGCGCGATGCTGCGGAAATTGCGGATTAGTGGATTATGTAGTATGATGATGTGGGCTATACTTATTTATCTTGTTGACCTAGACACTACAGTTGTCATGTATGCTATTGGATTTTAATTGTATATGTGGTAGTGCATTGCATGTTGAAAGAAATAGTTATTAAGATTTTACTTAGTAGATTTTAATTGAATATGGTAGTGTACTGCTTAGGTAAATAGCTTACATGCTTAGAAAAATAGTTAGTGGGGTTTAGGATTATAAGAGTTACAGATAACCCCACGCCGAAAATAGAAATGGACGGGTGGAACTGCTGGCTTAAAACAACTCGATTTTCAAGCCCAAATCGGACGGCCGACGTATAGGTCTGGGCCTTGTTTAGTTCTCAAAAATTTTGCAAAATTTTTCAGATTTCCCGTCACATTGAATCTTTAGATGTATGCATGGAGTATTAAATATAGATGAAAATAAAAACTAATTGCACAGTTTGGAATTGACGAGACGAATCTTTTGAGCCTAGTTAGTCCATAATTGAACAATATTTGTCAAATACAAACGAAAGTGCTAATATTTCTATTTTGGAAAAAATTTTGGAAGTAAACAAGGCCCTGGTCCAAAAGTTCTGGACATGTCGATCCAACCGAAGTGGCCCATGTAACGCGTGGGCCGCCGACCGACGGCTCAACAGCCCAACTTCCGCAAACTCGAGCACTTCACCAGTTCGCCCCCTCGGAGCAGGAGGAGAGAGAAAACCTCACCGTCAATGTCCGCGAGCGTTTCCAAAGGCGCTAGGGTTTAACCCCCAGCTGTTCGATCTCTCTCCCCAATCCAGTTCGGCAGCATCTAGTCCGCGACCCGGCGACATGGGGTACCTCCAGGAGGCCCGGGAGAATCACGTCAAGAAGAAGGTGGAGGAAGGTGACTCCCGCAACATCGCATCCGTGCTTCATAGCATTTTTCATTTGGTGATTTCGGCGTCCTGGAGTGTGGGGGAGCTCCTATTCATTCTCTATGTTAGATGGATAATTGGCTGCAAGATTAAATCCGCTGGTTCTTCGCCTTATGTTGGTCGCTTCACTTCGCCTGACTATGCACTAGTTGGTATTTGCACGACGATAGGCAGTTTTGCATGGACTTCCATCGATATGGTGTTGTTAACTCATGTTGCTTATCAATTTGTAGTCTATTACCAGTTAGTGTAACAGATTCGAGTTTTGTAGTAGAGTGCCCATCTGCACAGTCCATTACAAATTTAGAACCTTTATCTTGCAGCTTGTTACACCTGAATATTAGTGCATTCTGTTTTACTGTAACGGAATGAATATCAGAATGTTTTCTCACACAAGTGGACAGAATATATCCCATGCCCGGTGGAGCGAACTAACTATTCTTAATTATTGAGGAAATTTCCCAGCAAGCCATTAATTAACGTTGAATCTCATAAAAAGATGTAATGGTTGGATTAATGGACTACTGTTCATCATGGCCAGAATGTTTCTCACACAAACAGTACTTTGTTCAATGGATTATCATTGTTTACGACGTCTCCATTAGAAACCGTACCATAGTATGTGTCCATGTCATCTATGGTGTATAGAATACATTTCTATTTTACTCCCTACGTCTCAAAATAAGTGCAATTATAGATTTGAACCAGGTCATTTTTTCTTAACTTTGACTAAATTTATAGAAAATAGTAACAGCATTCATGCCTCCAAATGGGTTTACTGTGAAAATATAGTCCATGATTAATACAATGATACTTTTGGTATCATAACTGTTAGTATTTTTTTCTATAGATCTGGTCAAATTTGAAACTGTTTGACTCAAAAAGCGAGAATTGCACTCTTTTTGGGATGAAGGGACTATATGCACTATATCTATCAAACATTCAGTAATTCGTATTGTATTTATCCTTGACCCACATCATCATTTCGTGACCTAGAATTTGCGCTGAAGCTATTAGGTATCTACTATTTAATAGCTAACACCCATCTCTCTGCTATGTAGTAGCAATTTTCCTCTCTACTGTAAGCAAACTGATGACATGGCAAGACTTGTTGTCTACTAGCATGTCCCTGTTGGAGATGCTCTTTAGCATTCATTGATAATGATTTTAGATTATGCCCAGGAAAGAGGAAACCCATTAAGGATTGTTGTATTTGTATCTATTTCTAAGAGTTAATTCTGCCCATTATTTGTTTCTCCTTTCAGCTTTGCGGAGCAAAATGAAACAAAAGGCCCTTAAGGAATGTGATTTCTATTGTTCAAAATATGCTGAATGTGCTCGAGGAAGAACATTTTCTGTGGTATGGCAATGCCGCAAACAAGCAAAAGAGTTGAATGAGTGCCTTCATCAATAGTAAGTGCTCATTACATTCCAGTCTTGTAAGTTTACTATTGTTATAATAAGCATCCAGGTGGCATCTCTGTTATTTGTTTGATTTTTGTTGTTTATGATAAAATTGCACTCACATTTAATTTCTACAATCTGTTTGCATATAACAGCACTATTCACCTTTTCATATATATTTTATTTGTTGAATACATAGGAGAGGTGTGTATCATTGCATTGAGGAGATAAATAAATAAATTACAACACACCCACCATGCTCCCCGCCCCCACCCGCCCATTCTTACAAACTCATACCAGAAACAAACGTGCCTTTGACATCAAACCATGACCCAACCCAAAAAAGGGAAATTTTGCATATTGCCTATAATTACAGAAATGGATGCCGCTTACCTGTTCAGTAGCAGAATAATATGGTTAAAAATATATGTGCAGGTTTTTCCTCTTTTCAACTCTAGTTTGTTTTTTTTTTTAAAAAAAACAGCAACATTTTAATTTAGCTATTCATAAGATGCATTTCTGGAGGTTGATTAGTATGTGTTACTACAATTTTATCTTATATCAGTAAGCACCAGGCATAATTTAACTTAGATATGGTTAATCTTTTCTCTTTTCAATTTTCATTTAGCTATTCATAATATGCATTTCTGGAGGTGTTACTACAATTTTATCTTATCAGTAAGCACCAGGCACAATTTAACTTAGGTATGGTTAATCTTTTCTCCAATATTTACGCGTGATGAATTTTGATAGTCAAGTTCAGTGTACGTCCCTGTCAAGAATTCCAGGAGTAACCAGATCTTATTGCTTGTGACAGCATGGTCTCATGGGCAATGATGCTAAAACACTGGACAATGTTGATGGTTGACAATTTGCCTGATTCCCTGTTAATTCAAATGTTGTGTTTTCTATTTGATGACCCTAGTATTATTTGCTCCCTCCTTTCCAAATTATAATTTTTTTTGGCTTTTTTGGATGCATTGCTTTTACTATGTATCTAGACATTGTGTATATCTAAGTGCATAACAAAAGGTACGTATCTAGAAAAGCCAAAATGTCTTATAATTTGGAATGGAGGGGGTACTGATCAATTTGTGTGGGAAAAAAAAAGAGCTGTGCTGCTATCCATCATGACTAGAATGTGAGTGTCTTCATGTGATGACAAGTTAGTGACTATGCTAATGATTTTCATTCCTTTGGTTTAAGTGATTTGTTTTCCTTAGTTTGGGACATATCACTGTAGCCTGGAAGATGTTCAATTTTACTCTCTTTCAAGAAGTTGCATATTGCATTTGTTTACTAAAACTATTGTTGGCATGAGAAACACATCCTATTCATGTGGATATTCACCATGTGCTTTGTATGCCTTGGCAGCACAAATGATGCAGTCCTGGAAGAAATGAAGAAGGCTTATATGATTGAGCAGGAGAGCAAGGAGATGAACCAATAAGCAAAATGCATTGCACAATGTGCATCACGATCTCCCTGCTTGTACGTATACTGTTGCCTTTGATAGATACTATTCATGGGCAGTGTTGCAAACATTGATTCTGCCCCATGCATAACCTGATACTAGTACTGGATGGCAATGTTTCTGTCTCTGTCGAATATGCGATATAAGTTGTTTTCTTCTGTTGCAATTTTCATCCCTAATAGATTTTGTGTGGATGCAGATAATGCAGTTGTGTTCGTTTCCCTGCTACCATTAGCTCTAGTTCCACCAAGATTACATATTTTGCTTCATAACAAATCATGTGGGCATATGCATATTTGAGTTTACGGGAGTAATACAAAGCAAAGCATTGGATGGGGTTACATTTTCCGGTCCTAGTTAAGCTACGGATTAAAAAAAGAACTGGAGACACACACTACTGGCCAAGACTGATAACCAATAGGAAATCAAGTTAACATCATCGTCCTCCTGAGAGGTCAGATCCAGGACCGATGCTTGTTGTTGCAAATGATGACGCATCCAACATGGCATATGAGTCGAACCCCTCACTTTGCAGAAACATCAGAGTGCCATAGTCCAGGTTCATCATTGCCATTTCTGGGACTGTCAATGTACCATCGAGGTACTGCAAGACTTGCCGCATGCTAGGCCGTGCATTAGGCATTGGCTGCAAGCATAGGAGCCCCAGCTTTAGAACCAAGCTCGCCTCTTCTGCACTGTACTGATCACTCAACCGTGCATCCACCGTGTCAAGAATTGCTCCTTTGTTCCAGTGCTCGAGCACCCAGTCTAGCAGCACGACCTGGTCATGCTCTAGTGGCCTTCGTCCACAGGTCACCTCCAATAGAAACATCCCAAATGCAAAAACATCGGTTCCTGGTGATGCTTTCCCTGTGCGGAGCAGCTCAGGGGAGAGATACCCCATGGTGCCAACGACATTTGTGGTCCTTGGGTTGGTGCCATGACTGTACATCTTTGCAAGGCCAAAGTCACCTAAACATCCATTCATTTCACTGTCAAGAAGAACATTGCTTGCCTTGATGTCTCGGTGAACAACAACCTGTTCCCAATCCTCATGGAGGTACAACAAACCAGATGCAATGCCTTTGATGATGTGGAACCTCATGTTCCAACTTAAAACAGGTCTGCTCTGGTCATATAAATGCTTGTCGAGGCTACCATTTGACATGTAGTCATAGACCAATAGAAGTTCGCCTTTGCGACGGCAATATCCAAGTAGCTGCACTAGATTCTTGTGTCGAAGCTTCCCCATGCTAACGATTTCCGCGATAAACTCTTTCATTCCTTGCTTAGAATCATGCGACACCATCTTTACTGCAATCTCCAAGTTAGATTCTAGAAGGACCCCTTTGTACACTCTCCCAAACCCTCCTGTCCCAAGTAATTGTTTGCTCACAAACCCTTTAGTAGCATGGAAGAGGTCCTTGTAAGAGAACCGGTGCGGCCCGAACTCGACCTCCCAATCTTCACGGAGCTCAGCATACCTCAACCATCTTTGCATAAACATGAATACAACAATGAGCAATGCGATGATGAAACCAGCTGTGGCAAATGGCAGCACTATCACCAAAGTTTCAGATAGGGAGCGCTTCTGGTGAGGTAATCTTGGCAGCTCAGGTAGGTTAGATGAGTTGAGGACAGGTGCAGCTCCATTCAAACTGAAGCTCCAGCCAAGTATGTAATGGTATGCTATGGAGAGACCTGTCGCCGATGAGAACCCAACGTATGCTGTAGTGTTCACTATCTCTGAAAGGTTGATGGCGGTTGACAGCAGAGGGTCCTTGGGCTTCTCAACATCCAGAGGAGCTAAGGTGACATTGAGCTCCATGGCCTGGCCACTGTAGTCCACCCACAGCTGCATGACCTTACGGCTCATCAGTGTCAGGTTCAGAAACTTGCCAGTGCCGTCTTCATAGTAGCCGGCAGTGTGAGACTCCATGGACTGGAGATTGTTCACGTCAATGCCGACATGGTTGCTGTCTATGTCATGGAACTCGGGGCTGAGGACGGTATCAAGCTCGACAGCGAGGATGTGGTTGCTGGGCTTGCCATTGTTGCTGATGTTGAGGAGCCCCAAGTACTGTGCTCCAGTGGCGTCCGAGAGGTTGCTGCTGGGTGCGAGCACGAAGGCGAGGCCATGGTCGCTCAGCTGGGCGTGTTCAGAGCTGATGGCAAACACGAAAGTGGCTGAGAATGACTGGAGGGTGGTGCCGCTCACTGGCCTGTGGAAGTGGAGAGGAGCCGGGAAGAACGCATGGCCTTTGGTGTGCTTGTCGTTGGTTAGAGCAAGCAGGCCGCTTGGCGTGACAGCGGCAGCGCCGTCAAGGGTGAGGTTTGCACCAGCGAAACCTTCATAGGTGAACTGCTCGTTGTTGGCAGATGAAACCCGCTCGATTTTGTGGAGGACAAAGAGTAGAAGGATGGAGATGGACCTGACGCTAACCATGGCTGCCGTGATGCATGAGCTGGGCAAACTTCTCGAACATTTGTTACTGGGGAGGCAGTAGTCTATTTTCAGACCGATTGTGGAGTAATCTTGTTGAACTGGACGGTTAGCAGTGCTCGGCGGAGGTCTTCTTCCAAGTCAATTCAATAAGGTAATGCCATCACCAATACTGTTCTCGCGCATGTGCCTTCCTGGAAAGGATGTTCTTTGACTGCCAAACTTAACGTTTCATGTCACCTCAAAGATACAGTATTTATGACTAGCTACTCTTGTCTCGTTACTTTGCCGGCCGGGCATCTTTCTTGACTCATTCTCAGACGTGTAATGTAAGGAGCCTTTTTTAAAAAAGTAAGCAGCGAGCGAAACATTTGTCAGCTACTCACTCAAATTCCACAGGATTTTGACGTAAATATTTCGTATAATATGCTTAGTTTATCACGCATGTTAGGGGACAATTTCAGATTTGTCACTCATATATTTTCGTTTACCAGATTAGTTATAGGAATTCAAGCTCTCAGATAAGAACTTAATCTGTACGGTTTCCTTCACTGCATACTCCAGCCACTGCTTTTTAGCCACGGAAAAGTGTTTTTTTTTCTCAGCAAATTAGCATCAGCCGTAGAAATGATCAACCGAACAGGTAATCTTTACGAGACAATGAGAACATACACTTGCTTGCGGTCTGAGGAACCAAACAACGAAACATGTGGGCATTTTACTTAGCCACAGAAGTACAAAACCTTACATATGCTGTCATCTTCCTCCCGACAGAGTGCTAGACATAGTGCCAGCGCTTGACGCTGAAGACAACTCACACGCCATGGCATCCAGCTCAAGCTGTTGGTCCTTCATCAGAGTCGCCATACTGAAACTGAAATTCATGGGCATCACCTCATTCTCCGAGAAGACCATGTCGCCGTCAAGGCACTGGACAACTCGCCGCATGCTAGGCCTCGCGCTGGCCAGTGGATGTGAGCAGTGTAGGCCAAGCTTGAGCACCAGCTGGACCTCCCTGGCGGCATAGTCATCTCCGAGCCTCGGATCAGCTGCTTCCATGATGGAGCCGTTGCGCCAATGGTGGAGCACCCAGTCCACAAGCACGGCCTGGCTCCCTTGAGCGTCCTCCTCGACGGGCGGCTTCCCGCATGTGACCTCGAGAAGGAACACGCCGAACGCGAACACATCAGTGGGCGGTGCCGCCTTGGCTCTGTGCCCGAGCTCCGGGGCTAGGTACCCCATGGTGCCAACCACGTGGGTGGTGTTCGGATCCGTGCCATGGTCGTACATCCTTGAAAGCCCGAAGTCACCCAGCCGGCCGTTCATCTCCGCGTCGAGGAGCACGTTGCTGGCTTTGATGTCCCGGTGTATGACGACCTTCTCCCAATCTTCGTGAAGATACAGCAGGCCTGACGCTACATCTTTGATTATCTTGAACCTCTGGCCCCAATCCAAGGCGGGTTTATCTTGGTCGTGCAAATACCTGTCGAGGCTGCCGTTCGGCATGTAGTCGTAGACCAAGAGGAGCTCACCTCTCCGCCGGCAATAGCCTAGCAGTTGCACGACGCTCCGATGACGGAGGCGTCCGAGGCTCACGATCTCCGCGACGAACTCCTTTATCCCCTGTCTGGATTCATGCGAAACCCGCTTGACCGCGACCTGCACCTTGGATTTCGGGAGCACGCCCATGTACACCCTCCCAAATCCTCCTCTCCCAAGCAAGTTCTTGTCCTTGAAACCGCCCGTCGCGTAGAAGAGATCCTTGTACGCAAAGCGATGCGACCCGAAGCCAGCTTCCCAATCCTCGCGCAGCTCGGCGAACTTCGCTCGCCGTTTGGCGACGACGACGATCGCCGTGGCCAGTGCGACAACGAACACCACAGACGCGATTGGCAGAACGACCTCGAGGACCTTTCGCCGCGTGTTGCCGGCCGTGCGCGGCAGAGCTGGCAGCATCGACACGTTCAGAGCCGGGGCCTCGCCGTTCATCCTGAAGCTCCAGCCCAGCACGTAATGGTGCGAGAAGATTATCCCCGTTGCCGAGGAGAAGCCAACGTACGCTTGGTCCGTGGCCACCTCTGAGAGATTGACGACGGTGGACAGGAGAGGCTTCTTTGGCTTGGGCATCTCGACGGGAGCCATGGTCACGTTGAGCTCCATGGCCCGGCCATCGTACTCCACCCACACCTGCATGGCCTTGCGGCTGATCAGGCTCAGGTTTCTGAACGAGCCGGTCTGGTCGTCGTAGTAGCCGGCGGAGGCCGCTCGCACGGAGGTGAGGCTGTTGACGTCAACCCCGACGTGGTTGTCGTCGATGTCTCGGAACTCCGCGTTGAGAACGGTGTCGAGCTCGATGGCGAAGAGGTGGTTGCTGGCGTTGCCGTTGTCGGCGGCATTGACCAAGCCCAGGAAATGGCCCGGCAGCGCCGTGGTGAAGTTCCTGCTCGCGGAGACGACGAACGCCATGCCTTGGCTGCTCACGTCGGGGTACTGCCCGATGATGCCGAACACGAAGGCTGTGGAGAAGGATGCCACGGTGTGTTGTTCGTTCGCGCCGTGGAAGCGCAGCGGAGTGGGGTGGAAGGCGTGCCCCTTCAGCGCGGTGGTGCCGTTGGTGAGCATGAGCAGGCCGTCCGGCGTGACTGTGGCCATGCCGTCCAGGGAGAGGTTCGCGCTGGAGAAGCCGTTGAAGGTGAACGCCGTCTCGTCCATGGCGGCCACGAGGTGGTCAAGCGTGACGAGGAAGAGGAAGAACGTAGGCAGCATGGATTGATTGATCAGGTTCACCGCGAGTTCAAGAAACTAGCACTGTAATAACTTATACTGAGCTCTTTTTTGGCCTGAAAACAGATGAGTGCAGTGCTCACAGGTGCCTCTACAGGTTGCTGCGTTTGACTAAACAAGATGTACAGTGGCCAAGGTTTATTTGACTGTCGGCACTTGACAGTCTCGTGAAGTCGTGTGGTGCCTTCCTACCACGTCAACCGTTTCTTTCTCATGGTTGGTGATGGTTTGAACAAGGATCGGGTTACTGGCGTTCCTTGACAGGAGAGATTCCACAGTATGACTGGGCTTTGCTGATGCAGTATGAAGTTAAATTCGTTTGCTCTGTTTGGAAATTGGAAGTGAGGACATAGGCCTTGTTTAGATGCGAAAAGATTTTGGATTTCGCTAGTGTAGCACTTTCGTTTGTTTGTGGTAAATATTGTCCAATTATGGACTAACTAGGATCAAAAGATTCGTCTCCCGATTTACAGATAAACTGTGCAATTAGTTTTTATTTTTATCTATATTTAATACTTCATGCATGTGACAAAAGATTCAAGGTGACGAGGAATTTTGAATTTTTTTTGGTTTTTAAGGTGAATTAAACAAGGCCATAGAATAAGTCACTGATGTTGTCCAATAACATTCCTCTTGTCATGATCGGTTGGACTCGTCGATTCAGACATATACTAGAGATGAGACTTTCGAACGCAAGAATAGGTTCAATTTCACATGACAAACACAACAATAGAACCTATTCTTTACATGTTCCAAAAAGAACTGTAAACTTTTTTTCTGTACATGTTCTAAACAGAACTGTAAACTGTCCTCTTTTTCAGTAGAAAAGAGGAATAACAAGAATATGTTAACGGTAATGATACTACTAGAGCGTCCGTCCACGTTAGATGGACCAGGGAACATACGCGTGTATGCAGCGCTTTGCTTTCTCTGTTCGCTTCTGTCTGCATCACTCCCTATAGTCTGCTTCTTTCTCTGAGCACCCTCTTCACTCGCTCTGCTCGCATCCCTTGCCGCACTCGCTTTCTTCTCCGCGTCGCTGGTTGCGTCGTCGTCGAGACTGAGGGGCATCGCGCCCACACGTCCGCAGGCTCGCAGCACGCCCCTGCACCACTCGTGCTCCCTTTCGCCACTGTGCCCTCCACGCACCCTCACTGCCTCTGCGACCCGGCTCTATGCACACCACCGGAGATGAGGACGATGGTGGCGGCTCCAACGAGGTAGGTTACAGAGGGATCTGGATCCGAGGCCTCCTCTTTCACCTCTGGATTTAGATCTGAGCTCTCTCCCCTCATTCTCCTCTAGATCTAGCTCTTCTCCTCCTACTCGTCGTCCTCCTCCTCTTCACTCTGGATCTAAGGGATGTGGCGGTGGCTAGGGTTTTCATGAGCTTTTGGGATTCGGATCTCACCGTGTTGTAGCGGTTTTCTTTGAATGTTGCAGAAGTGTTTCAGTTGATGTTGCAGTAGTACCGCTTTCAGCTTGCAGCATGTTTTTAGATGATTCAATTTGCATGTTTGCAGTAGTTGTTGCCTATTGTTACAACGGTTGTCCAGTGTTGTTGTAACAATATGTTCATGATGTCTCAACATGGTGTTTCAACTATTTTTCTTTTTATTGTTGTAATAATGTGTTCAAGGTGTTTCAACGTCTTCATCCCAATGTGGCAGCTATTGTTTCTTTTTGTTTTATTGCAATACACATGTTCATGGTGTTTCAACTACTTCAACCTATTGTTGTAGCAGTTTCTTCGGTGTTGTTGCAATAACATGTTCATGTTGTTTTAGCTGTTTTATCCTCAGTTGCGGTAGGAATGGGGGAGGGGCGAACTAGGGGACGGTTTTGTGGGGGCGAGCTGGCGGCAGACGGAGGTGCTGGGGGCCAGCAAGGTTGGGGCGTGCGTATCCCGTGCATGTGGGTGGTTGCAGGCGGGTTTCATGCGCGGGGAGCGGAGGAAGGGCCGTTCCAATCTCTACTTTCTTCTTTGTGCGGACGGGCGGTAATCTCTACTTTCTTCTCCACACGGGGCAAGCTGAGTCGTGATTCAATGCGAGAAGGCAAGGGTGGTTTTCAATCTCTTTCTTTTCTTCCGTGCGATTTGACGCTCGCTGGGTGTCCGGACGCTATCACCCGAATCGAACGTCCTGGCACTGGCACTTCTCATATGTTAATTGCAATTTGCAATTGCCAGGCATTACCATTTTCAACCATAAGACCATTGACGTGAAGTCAAATTCGTCTGCTCTGTTTGGAAAATGGAAGTGACGGCATAAAATTAGTCACTGATGTTGTCCTATAAACTTCCACCTGTCATGATCGATCAGACTCGTTGATTCAGACATACTACATATGACTGCATATCTAAACTGTCGTCTTTTTGTGTAGAAAAGAGGAAAAGAAAAGGTATACTCCTATGTTATATAATTGCAATTTGCAACTGCCAAGCATTACCATTTTCGTCACCCATAAGACCACTGTGCACCGGAAGCAGTTGGTAGACAGTCAGAAGCAATTGCTGGTACAGTGGTACTGCCGATCTACGTGAACACTACTGTGGTTTCTCAGACGACATTGATGAGTGAGTTGGTTGGGCCTGAAAGCACTCGAGTAAAGGGCCATAAAAGCATCCTGTTAATCCAAGAATAATAAGGTCAGAATAATAAGGCCTGTTTAGTTTCCTACCCAAATTTTTTTCATCTATCCCATCGAATCTTTGGACACATGCATGGAACACTAAATGTACATATAAAAATAAACTAATTACACAGTTTGGTTGAAAATCGCGAGACGAATCTTTTAAGCCTAGTTACTCCATGATTAGCCTTAAGTGCTACAGTAACCCACATGTGCTAATGAAAGATTAATTATACTTAATAGATTTGTCTTGCAGTTTCCTGACGAGCTATGTAATTTGTTTTTTTATTAGTTTCTAAAAACTCCTCCCGACATCCTTCCGACACATCCGATGTGACACCCAAAAAATTTTCATCAGCAATCTAAACAGGGCCTAAGGCCAGTCTCAGTGAGGGTTTCACCAGGATGTCATGCATATTTATTAGAGCGGCATATCAGTAAACTGCACTTTTTGTATGAAATGAAGAGGAGAGAAAAGGAAGTAGTTTCACTATGGTGAAAACTCCACGGACGTTGTTTCCCACGCGGTGAAACAGGATGAAATCCCCACTGAGGGCCAAATCGTTTCACCATCTTGCATATGATCCAATCATTTTGCAGCAATTAAATGCTTTGTTTAGTCATGGAAACAACAAAGTGAAATGCTCCATTGCTGGGGTTATTTCATAGATACTCCATTGTTATGTGAAACCGTGCAGTGACACTGTCCATTGAGACTGGCCTAAGGCCGGCCCAAGTCTCACAATATTAATCACCCTGAGGTGTCAACTAATACATGCTTATTGTTGTCAAAAAGTCAAAAAATCACCTGTTCGATTGAACTTATCACTTTTCAGCTACAGAACAGTGTTTATCTATCGCAACAAATCAGTATCAGCATCAGCATCAGCTGCAGAATGATTCAGTACTAGAATATGACTCTTTAACGTCAATTGCTCGTTTCAACTTTTTCTCCCTCTCCACGCAATGAAATTGAAGGCACCCTTCGTTTTGCCCTTTCCCAAGATTCACTTGCACCATATAAATATCCCTTTTTGTGTGTACCGGTTGATCCTTCGAGATGAGGTGAGTGGAGATATAGCTGGTCTCCTTAGGCTATATAGGTCCATCCTAAACGGGCTAATGCTCCTACCACTCAGCTCACTTGCGAAAGCAGCAAGCAAACCCTCGTGGGCCTTTTTGACCTGCCTGGCCTGCATATACACAATTATACATGCTGCTGCTAGCCAGTGCCAGCTTAACGCTGCCATTTACACCGCCGGAGTCCGACCACGAGCTGGTTTCGCCGGAGATTGTCCCTTGCGTGGACGTGATCCCCTCCCAGGCCTTGTTTACTTCCACCCAAAAGCCCAAATTTTTTCAAGATTCTCTGTCACATCGAATATTTAGACGTATGCATGGAGTATTAAATATAAATGAAAACAGTTTGGTCGAAATTGACAAGACGAATCTTTTGAGCCTAGTTAGTCCATAATTGGACAATAATTACCATAAA
>Ga0182004_10001996_pt1 | contig 15588 bp, 14 predicted proteins | sample Sormic07211540_1_FD_120479 | JGI IMG/M metagenome (GOLD analysis project Ga0182004, IMG submission 120479) | Endophyte microbial communities from Sorghum bicolor roots, Mead, Nebraska, USA - 072115-40_1 MetaG | ecosystem: Host-associated > Plants > Roots > Unclassified | place: USA: Nebraska...
ACAATCTTAATGAAGAGATTGAAATCACTTAACAAAACACATCAGAGCAATTTTCTAGGCAGTGAAGGAGAAGGGGTCAAGGGCACAAATGATATGGTGAGGTGAAGAACAAAACTACCATACCAAATATTGACTAGAAGAAGGTGTTGTACTGTACTAGTGTTTAGGCATCAAAAGCAAAATAGAGTTCTTGCATTTTGCTTTACCATTGAGAGCAGAAATGTATCAGATACAAAGGTCATAGGGTGAATTTTCTGTGTCTATTCAAATCATCAGGAGGCAATATTTAACTATTTATTTAAGCCTTCAAAAGTTCACACATCGAACACAAGTCCAGTCTTATTCCTATATATACTTGATTACTAGAATGACAAACCTTGTAAACCAATCTATATCCTCCTTCCAACTATGGTATACAATTCTGCAACTGAAGCTGATCTGATTAAAAAAGAACCAAGATTGCTCAACAAAAGTTCTCTGTAGTTGACCTAAGATCACTGTAACTGAAGAGATTTGGCCTTCCAACTATGGTATACAATTCTGCGAGTTTCAGAATAGCTCGCCATCGGGATGAAATATGAAGAAGAGTTCAGTTTTATGGCTGCTCTTGCTGTTGGCAGAACGATGAGTTCTTCTCGTTGCCGAGAGCCCGAGACACTGTAGGGATGAAATCTACAGAACTACGCTCTTGCCGTTGCCGGGACACACCCTCACGGGTAGATGTTCCCGGTTGGAAGTGCATTCAGCATCGGTGAGTTCGCCATGGTCCCCGCCGCCAGCTTCTCCTGCCAGCCATCCCAGCATCCAACGGCACCGGTGAATTGGCCGACCCAGAGGACGAGGATGACGACATCGCCACGCTCGCCCGCGCTCGCAGCGGTGGCACCGGTGGGCCGAGATCCGCGAAGACATCACCATGCTCGCTCGCGGGAGAGATCGAGTGGAGAGGATGAAGCTGAGGAGCTTGCGCCGATCGCAACAGTACACTTCCAGCATCGACGCCGCGTCCATGGCCCATCGTGCATAGGTGCTCGTCGAGGCCGAGGGTTTGGGCGCCAGACTAGAGGACTCCTGCCTGGCTCGAGGGAGGCAGAGAGGGTGATGACTGCGAAGGCTCATCGTTGCGGAGCGCCAGCGCCGTCGTGCGGTGGCCATGCAGTGAGGAAGACAGAAGGAAGGTGATGCCATCTTGACCAAGGGCTGGCCAGAGCCTGGCCAGGAAAAATGGTCATCCTCCATGTTTTTCTGGAGCCAGGCTACAAGGTCCAAAGTGGCTTAGTTGAGCCTAGCTTCGGCATATTTACAGACAACCAAACAGCTGAAGGGTGGCTTCCTAGAGCCTGGTTGGGAGTTAACCACCCAACCAAACAGGCCCCTAGTGACGTGATTGGGGCACAAGAGCTAGCCATGTGGCACTCATCATATGATTTAGTGAGGATATTACAGCCAACGGATGTTCCAACGAGAGGCATAACAACCCAAATATGACAACAACTAGTTAGAGGGTGTTTGGGGGGTAGTATGTACACCTTTTCCTTGCCATTTGAAGTTGGTCGGAGCATTTGGATGCTATAGGATAGGTTAGCAAATATACTTGAGAGATCCATCAACCAAGGTGATCAAGAGAAGATGAATACAATCACTACAAGTGTTTAGTGCAAGTATGGAAATTGAGGTTTGCACTCTTGTTTTCTTGATGGTGCTTGCGCACGCGAAGAGTTGTAATATGGGGGCTTGTAAGTCTTGTTGTACCCTCTAACCATGTTTGTGGAGTGGATTAGCATGACTGTCCCTTAATATCTCTTGATGATGCAGATTGAAACATACATGATTCCTACTTAATTTTAGCAAGTACTCTTATGAATCTACCATTCTTCACCCTCCTTGCATATCCAAGTCAATATATTATGCATATCCATTCTGCCAAGAGGAGTGGTGATCTTAAACAAATTTGTTGTCATAAATTAATGTCCACTGTTAAGTTATGGGCCTATTTCACAACCTAGGTGGCCCCATGGGCTACACATGTGGTCTCCACGTTATAATGGGCCATGCAACCCATTTCAACACACCTTATTTGATCTCACGCTCTCGATGGCACCCGCTTACTAATATATAAGGCATATTCTAGGGTTTCCCTTTCCTTTCCCCTTCCTCTTAGCCGCACATAGGTCTCAGGCACGCCGCCGCCTCCCCCCTAATGCCTCATTGTTAGATATCATCCTCTTCTCACAATCCATCCCACCTTGTTAGAGTCATCACTGAATCCCGATCTCACCACATCGAAACCGATTAAGCTTTGCTGCCATAGATCTATTTGAGCTTGTCACACCGAATCCTCTTCACCGTGCAGGAGCCCCACGCCACCATAGTCCAGGGCCTCCAATCATGGTACCACCTTTCCAAGGGTATGGTGGGGTGATGAGCATGTGTTTCATTTCTTATCCATGATGGGGTAGTGGGTAATTGTGTGGGTTTGAGGATGAACTTATCAAATGGATCTAAATAGTCTTAGCCTATAAGTATTGTTCTTATTTTTGTCCGTAATCTTGGTTTCTCCCATGATGCAGGTGAAATTCAATTCGCAAACTACCTTGTCTCCAATCGTCGTCACAGGAAACGAAACCTACCAATTCCGGAGAGCTAGCCACGCCACAGAATGAGGGGAGTCACCATTGAGACTAGCAATGGTAACTTTAGTGGCATTGAAAAAGTTCATGTACTATGATATGGAAAATTTTAGGTATTTAATGTCAAATTTACTTCATCCATAATTATGCAGTGAGTAAGCGACGCCGCTCATCCATCCTAGAGGCACAAACCACCACAATAATGGATTCTCCCTCAGTTGTTGTCAAGTTCAAAATAAACTATGAGCAAACCAAACACCTTGCCGCAGGCCATGCTGTCAACTCTGATGCTATATCTGCCGGGGGGCACATATGGAGGATAAATTTCTACCCACATGGGGCCCAAGAGACTCCAGAGGAAGGTAGAGACAATCCCTCTATTTTTCTCGAACTTTTGAGGAAGTCTAGAAACACATGGGTCAAGGCCATCTTCACTACATCAATAAAGAACAAGGATGGTAAAGCATTTAAATTTGAAAGTAGTTGGTCCTTCCCATCAGAAAGATATTTTGACATACTTCAGTTATTTCAGTTTGGGAGCCATACTGATATGGTTAATAATTATGTGGAGGATGGACATATCAAGTTTGTTTGCACCATCGTGGTGTTACAGAGCAACTCTGTCATCCCTGTGCCACTTTCTAACATAGGGAAACATATGGGTACTCTATTGGATAGTATGGATGGAATGGATGTGTCATTTGTCATTGGCGGTGAGACATTCCACGCACATCGATTTGTGCTTGCTGCCCGCTCACCTGTCTTCAAAGCAGAGCTCTTTGGATCCATGGTTGAGGCTACAACAATGACGCCCATCACCCTTCACGAGATTGCCCCAGCAACATTCAAGCTCATGCTGCAATTCATGTACACAGATGCCTTACCTGGTGATGAAGAGCTTGGGAACACTCCAATCAAGACCCTTTGGGACTTGCTTGCTGCAGCTGATCGGTATGCCTTGGACCGGCTGAAGCTTCTCTGTGCCCAAAAGTTGTGGGAGGATGTGTCAGTGGATACAGTTGCCTCAACCTTAGCGTGTGCTAAAATGTACAACTGCCCAGAGTTGAAGGACATGTGCATTGATTTCTTTGCTGAGGCAAATAATTTCAAGGCGGCCGTGTTAACCGATGGTTTTGCGAAGTTGGTGCAGCAGTTCCCTTCCATTATCTCTGAGCTGCGAGAGAGGATCGGGACATGAGCATTATTAGTGCAGTGTTCAAATATTTTATTTGGTGATGCTGGCTAGCATCTCGTATTTCCTAGCATTTTTAATTTAATAATAATTATGTCTCATAGCATTGGACTAGCTCAACTTGTGTCTAAGCATTTGTTGTTCTGGCGCCATAGTTTCTGAGCATATGCAGACCAATGGGAAGGTGTGGATATTGTCACCTCATCATGTTCCAAAATAAGAACATCATGTACAATGTGTGGCCTAAACTATATGTCTTGGTATTTCTTTGTACTCTTGGTCCTGACCTGTACTGATTACTGAAGCTGGGTTATGCTCGATGTTGTTTTTTTGTCTGTGCGTCTATCTTGTGGTGCCCCATTCTATTTGCTAATTCCTATTTATGTAGTTATCCTATTTGAATGGCAATACCGAATTCAATGGCATTAGTTTTTCAGTAACCGGAGTCGTGCACATTCTTCGGGTGGAAAACTGGAAATTCATGGTTTGTGGAAGATGAAAGCTTTTCCTGAATATTACCACATCATGTTGTTTGATTCTCATTTTGATTATGTTGCATTTCCTATGTACCTTTCTTGGGCATGCAGTTCTTTTTAGTAACAATTGTTCTACCCCACACATGTGATTCTTGCTGAAAGTTTGTAGTTAATGAATTAACTTTGACTCCATCCACTATGCCCTGGCGCTTAGACCGATTTGCACACGCTGTGATAGATGCACTTCTTCTTTCCCTCTCTTCCTCGGCTGCATCAGTATCAGGTAGGCGGTGCTCCAGATGCTACACATGCTAGGCTATGGTTTGTAGCCGATGGAGCAGGCTGAGCTTGGTGTTCTTTTTTTAGAGGATGACAAGAGTTTTGCTGCTATTTTTATTAGACACGACAAAGTAGGAAAAAGTGTACACAGAGTTAGAACAAAAACAATTGCTCCCTCGATTCTAAATTATAAGTTGTTCTGACTTTTTTTTTTAAAAAAGCTTTGCATCATTGCTTATATTGTTTCATTACAATCAAATTAAATAGTAGACAGTGCTACAAGAAGCTAGGAGGACTAAGCCATACAAAATCTTGCCGAGTAACCGATGCATGCTAATCATAGAGATCAGCTGCAAAATTCACTGGTCTTCTTATATGTATTACACTGATGGAGTGAATGCTGAGCCATCTTCTTGACGACCTCCATGATTGCACCGACTTTCGATCGATGCTTCCCTCTGTTCCTCCAGAGCGAGACCAGCTCCTAGGAATCAATCTCCGAATGAACGTCACTGCAACGGCATGCACGCGCAATCCTTATCTATCACCATCACTTGTGTTTTACGATTCGCACTGGTCAACCCGTCTGCATTTTACCGTTTCCCTTTCCTAGCTTTCCGCAGTGCATGTTCGATTCCCAAGTTCTGGATTCGGCCTTCCACTCCATGCTCAACACCCCGCGTTTGAATCCTCGTGCCCTCATATCTTGTTCATTTTTTTCTTTCTTTTTTTGCGCCAGTTTCGTGATTCTGCTAGTGTCCTTATCTTTTTATTATACTCATCCGTCATTTTCCGAGTTTACTCCTTTACTCCTATATCATCTATATTTTTGACGCTCCAACTACTTGACTTTCCTTTTGCACACTTAAACATACTATTTTCTGATACTGATAGCCTCATATTTCAGTTGGCTCTTCATTTCTATCTACATTTTTTCAGTTTTATCGCTCGTACGTGTTACCTATACTTTTCATATTGACATATACCTTTTTTTTATCTTGTAGACAGATATAATATAGTTAGTCTGCGTTTGTTTATCTTGTACATTTCTCGCTATGCCAAGTTTTGATTCTCATTTTTTTTAAAAAAAATGAAGAAGCAACTAAAGAAAATCTGATTAGAAACATAACAAAATACACCATACTGTGGACATACAAATCCCACATGGTCATTTGTTCATTAAAGCTACAATGTTCTCTCCAACCTTTAGCCATCTTTCATTATGCATTTTCTTTCAAAAACTTCTACAGCAGCAGCCCTTTTGCATCCCTTTCCAGCATCCATGTAGGAGGATCATCTTCATTTCATAGCCAACATTTGATATAGATGTTCAATTTCTGTAGCTTATTAGCACCCTACATAACACATGAAACATCAGTTTATATTATTTTTCATTTCCCAGATTACGTAAATGTACATATCAGTCATCAGTAAACCCACTAGATTCATCTCTATTTATTAGTATTAATAGAGCTAAAATATTAATATTAGTTTTAGTATAACAACTAAGTGATGTAAATAATCGAAACCATTAGTATTTTGTAAAATGAATCTAACAATAACATCAATTTTGTATTATAGAAATCATGTATCAACAAATATTTTTTATCATCTATGCACAATTTTATATATATTCACTGTTAAAAGTAAACAATATATATCAACTATCTGTGTGTCCCTAAACTATGGATGCCAGACATGAGAACCTATGATTAATAGTACCATGAAATATTATATATAGGAGTACTTGCTTGAACAATAAGTAATGTTTGAATGCATGTATCAATTCTGCAATGGCTGAAGAATTTTAAGCCCAAGACCACCACAACAACTGATGTTTTCGAATGTTTAGCTCTATCTTGCATTAACTTGTAACGTGGCTCTATTTGCCATGAACTTATAATGCAGCTGGTATCCCCAGCAAACCTTGTTATGTTGTGCTTTCTTAAAAGCAGAGTTAATTCTCTAAAAAATGCATGTATCAATCACTATAGAAATACATAGCAATATTTCAGTACCAAAAAATGATAATGTTGATTTTGTTTATTGACCCCTTTCACGCCCTTGTTGAGCGGTTGAGACAGAGAAATGAGTCTAGGAGCATGCTAGCTTCCGAAGACAATCTCTACATAACGAATCCTGCACCAAAACCACGGGCAATGGATATAGCCATGTAACCCGTTAGCCTGCTAACCGTCAGATCCGGCTAATATGCGATATGAGCCGTTGGATTGAGGCCATAGCGGGTCTCTCACCCGTTAATTCGTGAATGCTCGCGAACCTGCTCGTCTGCGCACTCAGTCCCTTCTGCCTCAGGCCTCGGGGCCGCGAACGAGCAGCAGCGGCGCATGGGCCATGAAGAGGGGTGGTGGCGTGGGGCCACCCTCTTCGACCTTGCCTTCTGCTCCCTCTACGGAACCAAACCACCATCGTCCAACCCACCACTTTCGCCGCCGCTACAACACCGCCTATGACTGCCGCGCGGCCACCATAGCCATGAATAAGGTCGTCGTACGCCTACCTGGCCTCGCCAATCATGATGTCCTTGTACTCTACTGCTACAGTCGGAGCCTCCTCGGCTTCGGTTCTGTCCTCTTTCTCCGTAGCTCCTCCTATGCAATATGCCACGCGTAGCCACGTAGGGGTTGTTCTGGGGTGCCTGCGTCGCTTCCCACACAGATGCCTGATGGTTTGGTCACAGCTGGTTCGTCCAGTGGTGGAACCAAGGGGGGCTAGCAGGGGCAGTGGCCCCCCAAGCCTAGTCGTCATTTCTTTAAATACCTATGTAAATATTAATATTTATAGTACAAGAAATATCAATTTCATCTATTTTTTTGTTCAAATATGATGATTTTGGTAAGAAATAGTATAATATTTTTTTAAAAAAAGTTCTTTAAATGTATAATTATATATATTTTATTGCACTAGTCATATTTGTTCGGCCCCCTTAATCAAACTCGCTGGTTCCGCCACTGGGTTCGTCCCCCAGCCCCCACCTTCCCTTGCTCACCAGTTTGGATTGATGCAGAGCCCTGACCAGCCCCCCCTTTATCTTCACAGGTTTGTATACCTGGCCGATTTCATTGTTACGCTAATCTTTATTCATACGTTTTCACAGTGAAGCTCTGGAGGATATCATTCAAGAGCACACACGCAACGTGCTTGACAGAATGCAAATGCTTGTTGCATCAACAGACGGGGGCTGTCGGCCAAAAGGTTGCTACTACCAAGAAGATTTTGCACAAAAACTCCATGGTCTTGAGCATTTATCTGCTGCTCTGCTCCTTCTTCCATCTAGCAGTAAGCATCCAAAGCTTCGCATCCTTGTGTTACTTCAAAAATTTCCTCGATCGAATTCATAACAATAGAGATATGATATACCTATTACCTACTGCAGGTCATTCAATGGGCATGGAATGTCCTGATCTCCTGCGAAAGGCCATTTCTTTTCATGATCTAGGGTCAAGATGCACAAATACATGGATATTAGAGAACTCATAAGGAACACTAATATCCTATATAACAATAGTTCAATGCTTCAGGTAATAATATATGCAATTTTAGTAGCCCTTAGCTCTAATTAAATTTAATACGTACACTTTCCTTTAACAATTTATAAATGCCTCAAAAACATAATTATAAATATTGAACTACTTACTGATGCCCTCTACCAAGCTAGACACTTATCTACAACAATCAATGTATAAGTTTGTTATTGTTGCCGGGCATTCTGAACATTCTCTAGTAAGGTGTTTTGTTGCATTCTTATTTAGGATCTATAGAAATAGAGTTCAATCTTGTGAAAGGCCAAATTGTTTCATGTCTTAGTCTTTAAAATACCAAAATCTCTATTGTCATTATAACTTTTTTTTAATTTTTAATTGTATGATTAACCATACTTCCACTTAATTATACCTTTCTTCACAACTATAATTTGCAGGCTGGTGTCAAAAATAATAACCTGCAGGAGCAAGATTTAGACCAAATATAACATTGATAGTTATCACATGCCTAAATGTTATTCATTGGTGCTAAAACTGAATATAAGTTTTGAAAATATTTCTCTTCCTCAAGAACCAAAGAGAGTCTACAGTAACTTTTTTTTTCATATGTGAAATAATTTCGTTAGTCCTGGCAGGGCACAAACATGACTGCGTTGTGATCCATCTTAGACAAAGTTTTTGACATCTAATCTCAACACTGACCTCTCACATCACTATTAAACTATCTAATAGATTATGCTAAAATCTGATGCTGATAAAGAGCTTGGAAAACCTGGAGACTGGCTCGGCGGTGTCAATGGCATTCAAAAGCAAACAACTTCCTGAAGAATACTATGAATCAGTGAGTAGATTGAACTATGAATAGTGAGTAGAGGTTGATTGCAATACCACGCGTTGAGGTTGCAAACTAGATCGATTAAATGGGCGAGGCTCTACCTTAATTCACTACCAAAATGGTGGAGTTCTCCTAGTGTTTTTAGTTAGTAATAAAACACTACCACTAGTCAAAACACTAGGGAATCCTCACTAGGAGGTATTTACTAGAGAAAGTTTATACTAAATTTTGAATGCTAAAACACTAGGAGAACCCCACGCTACTAGGAGAAATTGAAAAATCTGGTTGTGATTCCTGTGTTCAAACATTATAAAATAATTTTTTTTCTCGCTTCCAAGCGTCTGCCTAGGCTTGTTTGATTTGGACTACATTAGCTTGCCCTCGGATTGTTGTTCGATCTGGCCAGAATGTGTTTCATTTCTTTTCATGCCCGACTCATGTTCTGGATGGCGAGACCTTTCCTGCTCACCGGGCTGTGCTTGCAGCTCGCTCCCAGGTCTTCAAAGCAGAGCTCTTTGGCTCAATGGCAGATGCCACAATGTCAACTGTCACGGTGCAAGACATTGAGCCTGCGGCATTTAAAGTTATGCTCCGGTTCATGTACACCGATTCCTTTCCTGCAGACAAAGAGCTTGGGAACTCTCCCACTGATATGCTGCAGCATTTACTTGCTGCAGCTGACCGGTACGCCCTGGACCGGCTGAAGCTCATTTGTTCTTGGAAATTGATTGGACATATCTCGGTCGATACAGTTGGTTCTATTCTAGTTTTAGCTGAGACATACAACTGTCCAGAGTTGAAGAACAAATGCTTGGATTTCTTTGGTGTGGAGAAAAATTTCAAGGAGGCAGCATTTTCAGATGGTTTTGCTATCCTGCTGCAGAAATTTCCATCCCTTGCTGCTGAGCTGAGGAGGAGGGTTACTGGGCAATCTTAAACCTTAACGTCTATACTTCGAGTGTGCAATCATAGATTTAGTGTGGTGATGGATCAAGTGCCCGTAACTAACTGTTCTTGCAGTACCTGGTAAAGTTTCTGCCAAGTTAAAGTGTGGGACCACTCATGTAAATTAATGGTAGTTAAGTGGTTATGCTAAATTAGTATTCTAGACTTTTAGTTAGGATTATGGAGTTACATGTTTTTCGACAAATTATGGAGTAACATAGCCCCTTGTGCTCATGGATATGTACAGTCCTGAAGTAGGGTGCGTGTGATGGCAGCTTTCAAGTTATTAGCTATTTTATGCATTAATGTATATTCAGCTATCTGTCAGTAGACCGTAGTACACTTGGCTGGATGAATGGTTTGTAATATACTCAGTGATGCTCCACCATCATTTACTTTCAATCTTGTAGTACCTCCACTCCTCCAGCATGTTCATACTCGCAAGTTAAGCTTTGCTGCTTAATTTCATTTGACAAATGGCATTTCAAATTGGTAACACTGAGATGTTGGTGCATAGAACTCTTATCCATGGCAATCTGTCTAATCTTTGTGCCCCCTGTTGTTGGTCTTTCATGTTTTTCTTCATTGGAGCAATTGAAACGTCGGGTCCAATGTATTGTTCATTGTGGGCGGGAGTCATTCCCTTTCCTGCTCACTGTGCTGTCATGCTGTTTTCTCACCAGTCTTCAGAGCAGAGCTCTTCAGCTTAATGGGCAGAAGACACAGTGCCATCCATCATGCTACAGGACGTCGACCCTGCCACTTCCAATATTATGCTTCGGTTCATGACTTCATGTACACAGATGCCTGAAGATGAACTGAGACTATATAATAGAGATGATGCAACATCTACTTGCTGCTGCTGAGTGATATTGTTAGAAGAGTCAAGGACCTATTGGGCCTTAGTCCATTAGGGTTAATTAGTCGCTTGCTTAGGGGTCAAGTAAGTCTTCCTTGTAAGTCAAGTAAACCTCTCTGTATAAAGAGAGGAGATGTATCAATCTAATCAAGCAAGAGATTAGAAGGAAATCCCTTCTCTCTTGCCAGCCGTGGGTAGAGCCCCGCGGCCGGCGTTCCTAGCGCCCAAAACCCTAGCCTCCTCTCTTGCTCTCAAAGCCGCCTCCCTATGAACAGTATCCGCAGGTACTGTAGCGCGGGTACTGTTCAAGCCTTCAGCCGCCGCTCCTTCTATCCCAATCCATCTCCCTCGATCCCCACCAGCCACATAACGATATGCACTGGACAGGCTGAAGCAAATTTGTGCAGTCAATTCATCGGGAAATTTACCAGTGATGTTGCAGCTTCATTTTTAGCTTGTGCTTAGTGCTGTGACGTATAACATTCCACAGCTAAAGTTCAAGTGCATTGATTTCCTTGCCATGGTGAAAAATTTCAAGGTGGCTGCATTCACTGAAGGTTTTGTGGTGCTGTTGTAGGAATTTTCAGTCCTTGGTGCTGAACTGAGGGGTACAGTTGGTATATAGCTTGCAAAAGCAAATATCAATGTATAGAGTTCAGGTGTGCGAGCATATATTTAGCATGGTATCCTTTTTGAGCATATTATTATGTTACTATTAGTCATATGAATGTGAATTATTGTTAAGTATACCAGAGCAGTCTGTTCGAAATAATATATCCAGCCACGCATGACAAACATCAGGTGCTTATTTTGTGATGCCATGAATTGGTACCTGATAGGAACCGGGGTCCTGCCCTTGACAGTTCGGAGGTTGTAGCTATGACAGATCGGGGAACAAGGCTTGAGTCGCGAGGGACCATAGCGGGGCGTTGTGATCTCGCGAGGAAGAAGGGTGGCAGTGGCGCAGCTAGAGTAGGTGGCGGCTACCATGGCGGGGCGCTGTGATCTCGCAAGGAAGAAGGGTGGCAGTGGCGCAGCTAGGGTAGGTGGCGGCTAGGGCAAATCCTGGCTCCCTGAGGAAGCCAGAAACAAAATATTATTTTTGCTTAACCCAATCTCCAAGTTCTTATAAATATTTATAGTTCTCTCTAAATAATAATAGTCATCTAAATAACTGAATAATAAGATAAATATGGGCCTTTAGCCCTCTGGCTGCGCCTAGCCACTAGTGGGCTTGCGCCTTGTATACTTGACGCCTATCATAACATCTCTTCCCGCCTGCGCAAACAACTCATCCTCAAGAAGTTAGGGTAGAAGGAGCAGAACTCATCGACGTCTTCCCACGTCACCTCTTCTTCGAGAAGGCCGTGCCACTAGATTAGCACATTCCAACGGCCGTGGCGTTGCTGGACCCAGAGCGCCTTGGCGGGATCAAGAAGGAGTCGGCCATCCCAAGTTGGCTAGAGAACACCTGGCGCTGCTAGAGGATCGTCACAGTGTCGTTTGAGCAAGCCAACATGGAATACATCATGGAGACGGACGCCTTCGGGCAGTTGGAGATGGTACACCACGTCACCAACTCGTTCAAGGATGTGGAATGGTCCGGCATAACGAGGCCCGAGCTTTCCTTTGGCGCCGGGCATGAGGGACTGAGCCGTACGGTGCAGCAACCGCAGCCAGACCCAATCGTCCACCTGAAACTTTAGCTCGTGATGACCTGCATCATAATATTTCTTAGAGAGCTGTTGAGCCTGCAGAAGACGTTGGCGAACCTCGGCCAAGACCTCGTCCTGAGAACGAAGGAGGGCATCAGCAACTTCCGTCCGCGCACATCCCGGGCTTGTACGGTAGCATCGGCGGGGGTGGATGCCCATAGACGACCTCAAAGGAAGTAGCACAAAGAGCGGTGTGGAAGGAAGTATTATAACAATACTCCGCCCACGAAAGCCAGTCCACCCAAGCCCATGGCTAATCACCAGTCACGCAGTGTAGGTACATGGCGATCACCTTATTGACCACCTCGGACTGACCATCTCTCTAAAAATTGTAAATCAAAGTTGGGCCCTTTTACGTCCTAACTATGGGTGTGTTTAGTTCCTCTTTTATCTCAAAAATTTTTTAGTTTTGGTCTATCATTTTGTATAATAGAACTAAACATCATGTAATTTTTTTGGCAAAATTGTTGCCACTCTCCATTTTTTTTGGCATTAAGAGGCCAAAAAAAGCCTCAAGAAGCCATAATGAGAGCAATAAATTTTTTATTGTGAATGGAACTAAACATAACTCTGAAAATTTTAGCATTTTACATTTCATCATTCCAAAGTACTCCCTCTATTCCAAATTATAAGTTATTCCAAGAATCTTGGAGAGTCAAAACATTTTCAAGTTTGACCAAAATTATAGAGAGAAATACTAAAATTTATAACAAAAAATGAGTATAATATGAAAATATAATTAAAGAAGAACCTAATAATACTTAGTTAGTATCATAATAATAATTATTTTATCATATAAATTTGGTTAACTTAGGATAGTTTGATTCTTTAAAATTTTTAGAATGACTTATAATTTAGGATGGAGGGAGTGTTGGTATTTTGGTTCTATTGGAGATTTTTCAGGTCGCCGATCATTTTTGGAGTTCCAAAGCGACCACATACCACACAAGATCACTTCTTGGTCTCCATCTTTACAACAAGAATTATCCAGCAAGTCTCTTGTCTAGGTTCTTGGATTTAGCTTGGGGGCTTTGATACCCGTGAGAGATTTGAGCTTCTGCCAACAACTGACGGCATACGTACACTGTGTCAACGCATGATAAGTCGACTCCTCCCTATTGCCACAGAAGCCGCACACATCTATTTGCTCTATGTTGACGATGGAGATTTCTACAAGGTATAAAGTCATGGGACCAGAAAACCTTAACCTTCGGTGGCACTTTGCATCTCCATAGTCGCTGCTAATGGGGATCATTAATTAAGAGCGGCCGATCGAGTGAGAGGCTGCGCCTGCTCCATAATCCCGCTCTTGCACTTCCTGTTCCACCGGAAGGCGATAGGCTGAACGAAACGCTTTGTTCGTTTGGCTGATAAGACATGACATAAATTATTGTTGCTGATTTGTTATGAGAGAAAACACTGTTGAATGGATAAGCTCATGACGATCTCCCAACCATGCGCCTTCCTAGTGGAATTCTTCTGGCCGCTTGTGCATCCATGTGCAACAAGTTGCTGTCAAGAGCCTCATCATTCCAAGACCGCCGGTCATCAGCTAACGTGTACAGCCGACTCAGCCTCGGTGTTTGGTTTTAACCGACAATTTGGTTCGGTTATAAAAAAATTGGTTTTAAACCTATATCACCCGATCGATTCTCCAGAAAATCATAGAATTCGGTTTTGGTTTTTCTATTTTGGTTTTAATCGAATTAACAGAAACAACCTGCCAGCCGCCCTGCTCCTCGTCGCGACCTGCTCTAGCCACCCGCTGTCGTGCTCTGCTAGGGCCGTCCGCTGGCGCCGCCACCACGCTCTGCTGGTGCTGGGCCGTCTGCCGCTGCCAAACCGCGCTCTGCTGGTGCTAGGGCTGTCTGCGTCTGCCGTTGCCACGTGCTGGGCGCGAGTGCTGGTGCTGAGGCCTGAACAAGGACAAGTTAGGGTTTCAGAGCTGTTGTGTTGGCTGTTGGGGAATTAGGAATGGGGGCGCCTCAGCAGCTACTGGATGGTCGAATGCGGATGGATAGATGGGATTATAGATTTCCATCTGGCACTAACACGATGGGCCGGCCCGAGCACGACACTAAAAAGCACGGTCCAGGCACGGCACGATGGTAGTGCCGTGCCTGGGCCGCAACTTCGGCCCGCAGTGCCGGCACGGGCACGGCACGATTAATAGGCTGGCACGACGCTGGCACGATTATTTCCATCATCTGATGCTTTGATGATAGATCATGACCATTAAATGTATTCTGAGTCATGTACATAAGCATCACACAACACTTTCAAACCTTAACTCCCTAGTCGGCGGCGCAGACACATCTTTGTTGCGACCACTCTTTCTCCCGCCTGACTATACGACAGCGGTAGCGCTCATCTTCTCCTTGAGACAGGGCGCAATGAGCTTCTCGACTTCTCCCAAAGCCACGAGCCGGCACGGGCACGATGGGCCACAGTGCCTATCGGCACGGCACGACACGGTTAAGGAGCCATAGTGCCGTGCCTGGGTCGAGAGTTTGGCACGATGGCCCGAGACGGCACGGCACGATAGACATAGTGCCGCATAGTGCCGTATAGTGCCAGGGCCAGACCGCCCGTTTGGCCAACTATAGATGGGATTCACAACGATGGATGGTTGATGCCTTGATGGGCCGTGGTGGGCTGGGGTCTGTGCTTTCTGGTCTGTGAGATGTATATCGGTAATCGGTTCGGTTTGAATAAAAAACCGAAGCCGAAGCCGAATACTGAACCGTATTGTGGTTTGTGGTTAAAAAGTGCCAGGCTGATGGCCGACACACTCGGCTTGGGGCAAATGGGCCTACCACCAACTGTTCATGGAATGGCACACGTTTATATGGGCTTCTGACCTTCGGCCCGCTCAAATTGTTAGGGGAGGCTTTACCACCATTTTGAGGCAGGCCCACGACAGGAGTGGTCGCTAGCCGTGGCGGCCGTCGGTCCTCGGTCGCCCCCACACCGCGAGCTAGACCTAGGCGAGGCTTGTCGGCGGCGGGTAGCGGCGGCCGGGCGAGTAGGCGACGAGCGCCGCACAGCGTGCGGTGAAGTTCCAGAGGATCCATCACTCCACCGCTGTGCCGGCGTGGCTCCGACAGCGGAGGCCGTAATGTGAGTATCCTCATTTGCTGTTCGATCTTCTGCA
>Ga0182004_10001997_pt1 | contig 15583 bp, 12 predicted proteins | sample Sormic07211540_1_FD_120479 | JGI IMG/M metagenome (GOLD analysis project Ga0182004, IMG submission 120479) | Endophyte microbial communities from Sorghum bicolor roots, Mead, Nebraska, USA - 072115-40_1 MetaG | ecosystem: Host-associated > Plants > Roots > Unclassified | place: USA: Nebraska...
GATATTTGGCAAGCGAAACAATTTGGTAAGTGGGAATACCAAACTGTTGGAGCAAGTTTTTTTGCCTCTTTTGTTAAATTTTTTAGGATGGCAAGTGCTTTAGCAAATTGTTGGAGATGCTCTTAATGGGCTACTTAGAATGGACTGGATGACAAGCATAAGGATTTGAATCTCCATGTGTTGCTCACCAAGATGGTCACCCTGGGCACCTATGTGGTATACGAGTACAGATCGATGCCAGTCAAAAGTACATGGATTTATTTCCGAAGAAGTTATCACCTAACCAGAGATTGAGAGTCAGTTTGGTAAAACTTCACTTCTTGAGCTTTACTTCTTGATTCTAATAAGAAGCAAGTCAGAATCGATCAATTCTGAAGTGATTCATGTGGCAAATGAATAGGGAGGAGCAGAAAGAGGTGGAGAATGATATTTTTTTTAACTCCCACCTCGTAGCGTAAATAGAAAAGTGATTCTCCTCAGCTCCCCATTAGAATCTAGTGACATTTTAAGTGTTTAGCAAAACTCTCTAGAAGCTAAGGGCTAGGAGCTTTGTGAAAGATGGACTAATTTTGTAATTAATCTAGTCCCTAAAACTAGTCCGATACCCAAACATAATAGCCTCCCGCCTGCCGATGAATCAGCGGAACTCCAGAAATAACACGTCAACACGAGAGAACATATTAAATAAATAAATTAAAAAAACTAAATTAATCCTCTCAGGTTTAGCCTATATAAACACCCGAGACATAAAATAAATAAATTAATGAAGAAAATCTAAATTACTCCCCTTGATCTATGTCAAGATAACCTCTAAACTAATATTTGGTTCAATTTATTCCCTCCAGCTATTTTAAATAGTTTATCTAATTTGTTATTTTTTTAGATATATAGAGGACGTCAAGTAATGCTAAAAAATATAACTTATTTTTCTCCTTTATTTTAGTAGCTTATTAGGAAATTTAATAATAAATTAACACTAGAGATACAATATCACACAAAACATATAATAATGAAAAGTTCATAATGTTTTTCTAAGACATAATATGATATCCTAGATCGGCACACAACATTTTGAAACTAAACCACAACGTTGCCCCAACATAACCTGTCGTCAGCAAGCGTAGACGAAGAGCGCACAAAAACAATTATAAAGACACCGCCAGGAAACCGAACAAGTACCAAATATTTATACTTCTGTAATAACATACTAACTATTTACATCAAAAGTATTCTTTATCTAAGGTTTTTTCTCCTTTTTCTAATAGATTTTCCATTTTTTTTCTTTTTGATAATTTTCTATGAAGGGGAACGTAGGGTAAGCTAAACTAAAAGAATCAGATATATTTTGCCTATTTATTGTCTAAACTATGGTCAAAATTTTTCACCATAGCAAATTGAATCCTATACCCAATCCAACCACCAAAATCTCCATTCGACGAATATCAGGTTCAAGCCTTCAAGTGATCACAGCCATGCCGATGCGAGACTTCTCCCATGTCCACAATCTCTTCCGCTACGCCGCCTCTGCAGGCAGATGCACCTAGCCGGCTAGCCGTCAGCAATTTTCGTCTGCTCTATCCGCTAGACATCCATTTCTTGCTGTGTCACAAATTCGGTCACCAAGACAAAACCCAGGGCCTAGTAGCAAAGCATGCCTCCATTTGCGACCCAGTGCGCAAAGCGATCAGAATAGTCCCGAACGTCTGAGAGCTGGCTGCTAGAACGGGAAAGATCTGTGTCATCCCTGCCCTGGTAAAATGAACAATGTTCACAGCATAAGTTGAGATATGAGGAAAGCCGAGTAACCAAAAAATCAGTTGATTATAATTCTCATTGCATGCTCTCGGAAAAAGAAGATCAGATAATGAGGCTAACCTCATCTATGTGTCCTTGTTCACTGTATGACGTAGATGATTCAACACTGATCACATCCATAGGTGAATTGATCAGTGATGACCTGCAAATCACAGATGCGATACATCTTAACAGTGCACGGCGAGTAGTAGGATATGCAAATTACTGGAAGTCTATTTATGTTACCTCTCAAAAACTTCCTCATCACACGAATTCCCTGAAGATGACAACAAATCAAGGTCAAGGAAATTTGAAGAATGCAATTCAGGGTAACCTAATCTTTTCAAATAACTCTGCCGCTCTTCTGACATGGAGTGTCTTCCAGGCACTGTGCCATAGTTCATACTGAATATATATAAAAGAAAGACACAATTAGCTCATATTGCATTCATGTACAAAACAAATTCCAGTGGCCCACCAAATTCATGCAGGTAATGACGCACCTGGAGCACGGGTTAGGTTCGCATATGGAGATCTCTGGCGCAGAATCAGAAGGTTCTCTAATATCATCCAGCTGTTGCATTGGGAGCAATTCTGTGCTGTTTGTTTCATTGTTACAGTTAGTTATAGGCAAGCTGTTCTCCAACAATATGTTACCATCTGATAGCGACCTCTTTATGAATGATCTGGTGAAACAAGATGAGGATTGATAAATTAGAACAGTCTAAAGAACCAGTACAAGAGTAGCACAATTGACAGAACTACCAGCTGAGTCTAGACTGCAAAAATATCTAGTTTTTGCTGTCCTAAGTTCTTGTTGCCCTATATTTTGCAGTTTTAAACAATATTCGGTGTTCCCAAGCATTACACATCAGTTGCATAATCATTTTGACAGCTCTCATGGAATAAGTAGTGGTACTTCTTGAAACAGGGTAAAAAAAGTACTTTTTGTTGCTCTAAGTTCTCGAGGCCTTTAGATTTGTACATTGAAATAAGGTCTATTGATCCATGGTCAATACATCAAAATCCTAGCTAACTTTTTCATGTGGAAAAATCTGATTTTCACGAGTAGAGAAAAATGCTTGTGTTAAGTAGTAAACTATCATACTATAATGCACAAGTGTATAAATAATAGGTGAATATAAGATATAGCCATTTCAAGAAATATTGGAAGCTTGTAATCTGCACCTTCCAATCTCTTCTTTTAAAGTTCCTTGCCTCCCAATGTTGTAATGCTGATCTGAGTCCAGCTTCCACAATGCAGGTTTCCCTTGCTGAGGTTGGAAATGACCTAAGAACCTGCAATTTTTTAAGGACAGGTAATAAGCTATCTTTGATGAACATGCAAATATCAATGCTTGCCACTGGTTCAGTTATCCCTACAGAATATTATTTTGCAATATATTCAGAAGCATACATGTTTATAGCATCCTGCTTCTCGTGATCAGTGTAGGCATTATTGTAGTAGCGTTGAAGGGTTCGAAGGAACTCCTGAGATTGGGTTGCTGCCTTCCATTGGCCCCTTTGCTCACAGAAGATCTATGGCAAATGAGTCACATGAAATCAGACTGATATCAACAAAGAGATTTGGAACATCAAATGGTCTTTTTATGACTAGTTGACTTTGATACAAGAGAACCACTTTAGAAGAAAGAACTGTAGACATAGTTAAGAGCATTTTACATAGCTGTCAGAGTATTCAGATGCCACAAATTTATGTTGCTTATATTTACAAAAGAAAGAAGCATAGCCTTATGAATTAAGCCTTTCAGTAGTGAAAAATGTAGAACATGTTCCAGAGTAAAAGCTAATATAACATGAGATATACCTTGTTGTGAGCAGCAGAACCACCATACTGAATAGCTAATGTATCACCCATCCGTTCATAGAAATCCATCAGATCATCAGCCAGAGGATCATGCAATTCAATTTTCTGTGCTTCAATAAGCCCCAATACATGAAGTTGACGCCCTAAAGCAACTAAACCATATGCAAATTGTGCAACATTTGTGCGATCCAAGCAGTCTATGCAATTTGTCCTGAGGACACCCTTCTGTAATAAAAGAGGTGCCAACTTAGCTGCACATTCAGTTTGATCTCTGCTACTTCTGTCATCAAGTGGTCTGCCAACAGTTTCTTCTCCACTGTAATAAAAGGATAAAGAGTATTAGGACTGAAAAAACGACCAATTACAAATGTACAAAAAAAATGTGATCTCTAACATATGAATTTGGCATAAATACTACAACTTGAACTTGTGCATTTTTAAGGAAAAAAATATCGTAGTAAACTTTAGAATGTTCCTAAGTAGACCATAGGCTACCTTGAGGTGTCATCAGGTTTTGTTGATGTACTTATTTCGCAGTGGAGGAATTCAGTTAGATCCAACACATCTGATGCCACCTTGTTCAACAGTGCAAGCACATTGGTTCCTTTCCTGAAAGTAGCAGGTAGTACTTCACACAAAGGTACATACAGGATGATTGTCTTACGTTGAAGGAGCAATCTTACATAAGATTCACTTGGAATACAATGCATTACCTTCGAGAAAGCTTACTCAGATCCATGTGTAAAAATTTTAGACGCTTGTCATCAGGTAGGCTCTTGTTAATGTAATGGATAGCCTTTGCAAATTCTGCACGGAGCAGAGATTCACGGGGCTTCTTCTCGCGGGTCTGATTGAAATATAATTAAGGGATTCAAAGTATAAGTGAAGACATTCACATCAAAGTATAAACAACATTGATGCTGGACTTGCCTTTATTAAGTTCAAGATGATTATTGGATTCCCATATCTAAGTGCAAGGTTCTCAAAATGAAGGCGAGTCGCCTTGTAGTCCACATCAGGTTTTACTGTACAGCAACACATTTAGAATATCAGATGAGGTAGTCAACATACAAACTCATAATAAACGTAACTGAATAACTTACATATAATATCTGGTCTAATATTAAGCCTTGAAGTCTCCTGAAACCAGACAAGAGGTATCGATCCTCTATGTTGTACAACAGAAGCTATCTGAGTTGGGATTCCATCAGATGTGTCTTCAAAAACAATCTGTTCAGTCTCAACATCATTGGCTACCCTGCCCTTTTCATTAACTCCACGTTTCAAGAATCTATAATTCAAAGTGAATGCAAAAACTTTCAGCAAAAGGTTAAAAGCCTGAAATAAAAGTAACACAGAATGACAGAATTGGCTGCTTGAGTGTGTGTTTTTTATCCAAATTAAACTACAAAGCTTGGCTCCAAAATTGTAACACAAACCTGGTTCCAGCAAAATGTCGCGAGCGCCTAGCTATAAGGGTCAACCAAAAATCCTTGCCAGATACAGAGAGCTTCGACTGTCACACCAAAACAAATGTATTAGCATGTCTTTATATGGCACTTTATTTGCATATGTAACCAGGACTGCCATTTTTTTAGATGTTTTTGCTGTCCTTGGACTAGGATCAAGAGACAGTGCCCGACACTTGTGAGAAAATCAAAATGGCTAAAATATAGCAATGGAATTTCATAATGAAGCATTAGGGAAAAAAGTTTATATGATGTTACCCTGAATCAGCAACATATATAAAAGATGGATTAGAAGAACTGAATAAAAATAATAACAGTCTGCTGAGACTTACGAGCAAAGGTTTCGACTCAGGAAAGCCTCAAGCAGCTCAAACTGAAAAATGTCAGCAGGTTATACAAAGCCATGCCTTTGCAAACCTTGTTTCAAGCTTTCACTATATATCAGTCATGAGACGTGGAGTAAAACGCATAAGTTAGTGGGGTGTCATTGAGTTAGCAGCAGCCCTACTTGTGGTCTTCAATGATGAATAGACGGTACTGGTGATATGGATAAGCTCATAATCAGAATTTTAAAGGAGGGATCAATTAACACACTAGCAAAAGAACTTTCAATTTAGCTACCGCAGAAGAATATACCTGTTTAAAAAATCCATGGACTAAGGCAACAGTCCAACAGGTATTCTTGAGATGATTCCGAATTGCTCTCGTCAGAAATTCATTCCATACACACATTGTTTCATAAACAACCTGCCCAGTATTCTTCTCGGATATGTTCTTCTGAAGGCTGCGCATGATGTTGTAAGAGTAGCTGAAGAAGAAATCCTTCGAAAGATCAACTGAACAAAGCAGGCGCTTATACCTACAGAAATTAAGAGACGAGAACATAAATCTCTTCATACAACAAAGATGAAAAAAGAAGTTGAAAAATATTGTTATGGATATGGAACGATGAATGTTAATAAGTAGAATACTACAGGAGCAAGGAAATTTGAAACTTCTCTATATACCTCCAATCATACGAGCAACTTACACATGGCTCGGAACTGCAAGAATTTCCATTATGTATATTGGCTATATGAGTTGGATGTATGTTGTTTCTGAACAAACAAATTTATATACATAGGAGAAATGGAGCTAAATGCACACAACGAACAAAATATTACTGTATTATTGTACAATCGAACAAAATCATAAAATGGAATTGTCCATGTTCTACTAGAACACGAACAAATGAAGAAAACTGGAATGCCATTATGCAAAACAATACGAAGGAGGGAGGGGGTACATCAAACACCAAGAGTGCCTCAACACAACATAGCAACCAAAATGAGACCAAATATGTGGAAAGAAAGCAACAATGAGGTAGATGAATAGCAAAGCTATAAAATGTACACTACATAGCAAGCTGGCATTATTGGTAATGTTAAGAACCACTGATGGAATTACAACAGGCAATACACAATATTTACATGTTGATGAAAAAATAAAAGACCTGTTCTCATCCCTAGAATAAGCCACGTTGGGCCAGACTATAACACTTGGAATTGCGATCATTTCGCTCTTGCCAACGGAGTAAATTTCATGGCCACATATTGTGCCAATTTTCCTTCTCCTGGTTATTATAACCATGTAATAAGGACCAAGAAACTTTACAAAACCTGAATAAACAGATAAGTAAATGTTATAATTCGAAGTGAAAAGCAAGAGAGTTGTGATTGATATGTTCGACAAATGTTGCAATTACCAACTATTCCGTAACATTTTGTGACAAATTTCAGTCCACCAGTCAACATGTTCCCCACATGAATCCGGCAAAGCAGTTCTTGGCATTCATCCTCTGTGTAAATAGTTGGATCCTCCTCGACACCCAGCTCAGTGGACTCCAACCGATCAATTTTTAGCACCCTCCAGTGTATTCTGCTCTTGTCTCTTCCAATAAGATAAAATTTCTACACCAAAAAGGCATACACATATTAAGTACAATAAAATTGAGCAATAAATAAAATAAAATGCAAACGAGCTTTCAATATCAAGCCTCATCTGCAGTAAACCAATGGAACAGTATACAGGGAAAAAACATCTAAAAATGCCTATTGTCTATTGTATCAACATTGAGGTCTTCATGTCTAGATCACAGAGCTAGATAACCTGGAGACTTGAAAAGGCATATGCATATGCAAATGAAAGCTGAAACCTTGTATTTTTGAATTGGCATAACACAGTCAAAGCAGAAGGCTATTGCACATTAGGAGCCAAACTACACAACAGTAAAACGAAAACATCATTCTAGCAAACGGTTTAATACATCTGAAACAATTGCAAGGAATTAGCAAAAAGGGAAACGGTCTTTTTGTTTTCATTCTCGTTCCTCAATTGCAAAAAGGAACAAAAGGATCTTTTGCAACCTTTTTCCAGACTTTTTCCCTTTCTAGTAACCTAATTGAACAGAAAAAATCATAATGGATACCCATCACGCGATGGTAATATTAAATCACACAAGAATTCATCATAAACAGAAGTTTAAAAACACAACTAGTAACAAGTCAAACACAAAATGTTTGGTGTCATAGGGATCTCTGAGTTAAACTGGAACCAACAGAGGAAGCAAGATTTGCAAGAGATTCGTACCGATCTGGTTTCGTAGAGCCGAAACTTTTCAAGGAATTTGCCACCCGTCATAGCCTCCATCGGATCAGATCAACAAACGACGAGAGAAATTGTGATTAAAAAAAGAAAGACTCAGCTCCTCGTCGGCTGCTTCAAATAGAGCATCTTAGCCCCTCAGAAACGCAAATGCTCTGGAGGAGAAAACCCAACCAAAGCTTCCACCTTTCAGATCAAGGACGCCCAAACTAGCGATAAACGGATCCAGATCGATTCAACTCAACCCAGCGACCAGAGATTTCCCGCGCCTTTGAATCTACGGCACAGGACCGCTCAGCGCCCGCACCTCAAGCCAAACAAATTCGCTGGTACGGTCTTAGGACCGGATGGCTCCGGAGCCGGTCCGCGATGCAACCAAAATACGCCGTAAAGAAATCGATCTAAAACCGAACAACAAGAAATTTCGTATCAACTCTGACAGGAGAGATTTGGGGAGGAGTGGTTCCACGCAAACAACGGCCGCGGGAAGAGATGTACCGGCAACAGGCGAGGCTAAATACTCGGAGTAAAGAATGGATTTTTCTGGAGGTGCGGAGAGGGAGGGAGGGAAGGGGCAGCGCACAGCCACATGAAAGCTGGCTGGCGACGACGGCGTCGTCCACAAAAGCGCCACGCAACGGCGAGCGAGAGGGGCAAAACCGTGTAATCATTGAAGGAACAGTATCTTTTTCGGTATCTTTTGCCGGCTCGCCCTAGTTTAGCGAACAACTTCTGTTTCGCCTCGTCCAAGAGGGAAACGGTAAATGTCTGCTTTTTCCGGCATGCATGACGGAGTAAAATGAGGATACTCTTTTTTTTTCCTTTTTGCGAAAGAGACGAGAAAATGAGCGGTACAAAGAAGAATCCAAGACCACGTGGCATTATTCTAGCAACCATGTTTTTTTTTCAATCTGATATTCGAATTTGAGCCTTTGACTTTGTGGGTTTTTCCTTTAAATCTTTCCAATGACTAAACTAGCAAAATTAGTTGGAAACATCAATGGTGGAAACAATCTTCATGAAAGGATTCTTAAAAAGATGTTATATTTTCTTAAAAAAGAATGCATGTGACAAGCTTTAAAGCTGGAACATTAATATAAGCTTGGATGGATCTGGCAGAGCACTGGATTTAGGAAGTTGGTTCAGCCACTAGAGGAGCAAACATCCCATATGGTACTTTTAATGCAATATCGACGGACAAAAGAAGAGAAGAGGGAGGAAGCGTGTAAGCAAGAACAACACATAGCTTTCTGAAAGAGGGACCAAGAACTGGAAGCTAGTTTATCTTAATTGGCCATTAAAAGCTGAGCATTTGCTGCAATCAGTGGCCGATAAAGATGATAAACATATACTACTATGATCTGTTGGTCAGTAAAAGAAAGAAGGACCCTTTTACCGCAAGATTTCGCTCAGCCATTGCAAAGTTACTACACACGGTATATTCTGAATCAATCGTTGTTACTCCAGAGGTGCAGTTCAATGTCAATTAACCAACTACCTGAATTGACAACGAAGTCTTTGTACCCTTTACATGTGTGGAGTGAATAGCACTAGCGGTCTATTTGTTCCCCAGGACCACTGGAAATCATTTCCTCACACACAGATAGCTCTAAAGAAAATGCAGCAGGTCGATGATGTGTGCTTGCTGAAGAAAACAAAGCATCTGGACACCGAGGGCAGGGAAGTCATTCTGAACACATAAATTCTCTTTTGAGCGTATGGTTTCAGTCCATTAAACTCGATGCTTATCTACAAACCATCCCATCAACACCGGCGTGCATGATCCAAAGACAGCTTTTTTTTACATGGTTACTGTTTAACCCATCTGTCCTACTAGGTGCTATAGTTTCCAGACAGGTGTTTGGGAGCAGGGCGCCTAGAACACGAGCTCTGAATGTCGTACATGCGTTCCTGTCTTCCTGAGAGTACTTTTGGTTGGATGCGTCTCCTCCTTTTCGGTGGCCTTTGACCTGCTTGCTTTTTTGGGCAGCTCGCGCGCGCTGCTTGTGCTTCACCTGTGAACGGCGCGCGAGACGTTGCATTTGTTTGGTGTGTGTCCCCCTCCCCCTCCCTCTTTTCCACATGGATGATGGATTTGATCTGAAGAGGAATTAGTGGCCGTGAGCATGGCCATGTAGCCAAGAGTGACAATACAGTGCCTCCTTTTTAGAATGTCCCTTTTCTGGTAGGTGGCTGTGGATGTAGCAAGTCCACAATTATATGCTGCTTTTTTCGCGTAGTATTTTCCATGTCGGTTCTTTTCTGAATTTGAGAGATTGATGGACAGTTAAAAATTCAGAGGTTTTGTTATAAAGGGTTGGTTTCTTTACTACTAGTCCGTGGAGACTCACGTTATAATATGCAGATTCTGGAAGTTTGCTGATAGGGAACGGAGATTTTGGCCCGTTGCCTGCTATTGCAATTGCAGATTTTGTAAGACTATCGAAAAGGCCCTGCGGTCAGCAATAGATAGAATCTCTTTGGTCGGTTCATGCATGTCCCACGGTACTCCCAGGATCTGCAGAAAGCTGCTACAGTTTTATGCCGTGCAATATGACTTGAGGTTACTCAATGGACCACGGCCTGTTTGATCATAGATCATCCAAACAAGGACTAATTTAGTTCATATCTCAAATTAACAATTACTCTCTTCGATCTAAATTATAAGATATTTTTATTTTTCTGTATTTGTTTAAGCTTATCGACCAAATCTGTCAGTCATTCAGCAGTATTTTTTCTCACAACAAATCGCGAACAGTAATTTCAGTCTGACAACAGTTAAGACTAGTCATTAGTCCACAGGCAATATCAATATGACTTGAGGTTACTCAATGGCCCACGGCATGTTTGATCATAGATCATCCAAACAAGGACTAATTTAGTTCATATCTCAGATTAACAATTACTCTCTTCGATCTAAATTATAAGATATTTTTATTTTTCTGTATTTGTTTAAGCTTATCCATCAAATCTGTTAGTCATTCAGCAGTGTTTTTTTCTAACAACAAATCAGCGAACAGTAATTTCAGTCTGACAGCAGTTAAGACTAGTCATTAGTCCACATGCAATATGCTTGTTCGCTTGGCTCAAAAGTCATAGTTGAAAATATTATTCGCTGATTTATTGTTAAAAAGACGATGCTAATTCAGCAGATAAGTTCAAGCGAACATATTATATCTATAATATACAATAAAAATTATATTTCTAAAACGGTTGTATTCTTTTTGGCCGATGGCCTCAGTCTTGAAATATATGTTACTCTCAATTCTCAGAAAGTCAAAAACTTTTAATTTTAACTAAATATATAAAAGTATATAAATATTTATAATGCATAATTTGTAATTATTAAATATAGTTTTATAATAAGCTTATTTAGAGATATAAATGTTGTACCTGACCCCATATGAATACTACTTCTAATTTAAGACGGAGGGAGCAGACTCAATTGTGTATCAGTGCATGGTTGAATGGTTCCATGTGGTGCTAGTAGTGACGACGAGAAAGACGCTGATTAGATGGTTCACCAAGCACCAAGCAGCGAGTGCCAGCTCTACCTGTCGCAGGCCCAGTTCATGATCATACATGTAGAGGTCATCGCCAGACTCCAGTTGAGCACGTGGAACATGCATCGCTATTCTACCAAACGCCGTCGGTAAAAAGTCTCGCTTGTTCAGACTTGTACGCATAGATGTACATAATTAAGCCAACAAATAATTTAGAGGATGTCTGAATTCTAAACTAATAATTAACCCATAACATATCGTGTGACTTGGGTCGAATTCGTATGGAATTAAATTCGGATGACATTATTTACCATAATTTGAATCCAAATTCGGATACAATGTCGTATGTGGATTCACATTCAAATATAAGTTTTAGGTTTTAATGGATACTTTGCTCTTCACAGACATCTCACATTTATTTCAAATACGAATATGGAATCAGAAAGAGAAGAATCACAAAAAATAAATTTGGATAATTCATTGAACATCCATATTAAAATCGAATATGGATAAGAATACCCATGTTAACATTGAAATGAATATGAATATTAGGTTTTTTTAGACATCTAGATCCATCAATAATAGTCTAATAAATATTTGGATGCATCATTAGCTAAAGCTAAAAACTAGTCAAACAATTACTCATGCATATTTGGATCCTAGATTAAAAGATGTATATATCCCTAGCAATAAACTATGAGCTCTTGTTATTAGTTACTTGAAGTTGGCTAATGAACTAAGAATTGGCCAATGGCTTGGCTAAAAATTAGCTCCCCTATTTAATAGACTATAGATATTTTTAGCTGATATAATTATTAGGCCATGGAATCCAAACTAACCTACAGACTGAGCATGAGCTAATAAAAACTAATAAGTTTAGCCCATATTAACCTTTCCTTTTTACCATCCAAAACCCACAAACTAAACACCGCCTCAGTGTGTGGATTGTTTACATTCACTACTACATAAATCACAATTCCAAACGCCCTATCGCTTCTCTGAAATTTAAAATCAATAATGATACGAGTATCACTTTCAATTTGTAAGTAAAAAGTATACCGCTATCGGATCTAAAATTACCTAGCAGGGATCTAAAATTACCTAGCAGTGATAAATAATTATCGGTGTCAGTTTGTTATACAACATGATAGTGATAGGTATTATTGTCGTGTTGTGTCACCAATTGCAGTGATTCTATCATCCATGGATCCCAAATTTTATTTCGACATGTTTAACTTACACAGCTTTTACGCACGTACAAGTCTCTCTCTCCCCCCTCTCACTCGGCACTCCCCCTCCTACTCTTTATCCCCTTCGTAGATCTTGCTCCCGTTCTCCCCCCCCCCTCCTCCCCTTTCCTCACTTTAGCAGGGGGCGCGCGTAGGGGCTCGGGGCAAAGGGGGGTGCAAGCATAGCTTCCTGATACATGGGACGTAGCTAGCAGATGTGACAAGATGGTATGGTGTGTGGATGAACCAATCTTTGATATGTTGTCTCTCTCCTCTGTAATGTGGTAAATCTATCGTTGATATGTGACATGTGATGAACTATTTTGTGATGTACTTTCTCTCCATCTCTATGTGTGATGTGATGAATTAATCTATGATGTGTTAAATCTCCCTCTCTTTTCTCTCTTTGATGTGGATGAATCGATCTATGATATGTTGAATCTTCCACTCTCTCTGTGCATTGCGACATGATTGTTTTATTTGTTTTCCTTTTGTTTAATTTAAAAGCCAATCACCGCTAGTTGTAGTATTGACAGTGGAATCATTTGCATATCACTACCGACAATCTACCCGTGTGATGGGCTTTTGAAATTGGCAGTCTTTGCATTGCTGATTTTGTTGTAGTTCATTACTATACAACGCACATATATAGGGCTTGAATTGAATATCCCCGATTATATTTTTGTCATATTTTCTATATGTCAGTCGCCTGATTTTGTTGTTTTCTTCAGGCGGCGTGTGGGCTGGTTGTGTACATAAATGACTTGACACATTCTTGCCGTTGGTTGTGAATCTGAGAGCTGATATTTATTGCATGAAAACAGACTATAGAAGATCCCTAGCTATTTTTGTATATACCGCATAATTTCTTGACTCATTATTTTTGTTGTGTAGGTGACGTGATAGTGAGGTATACCATGCACATTGCCCCGAGCGGCAGCACTAAAGTGTCCTTTTGTTTTTCCGATCCGTTCTGCACCATGCTCTTCAGTCTTCACGCATGCATGTTGCTGCCTGCCGAACGGTTCACGCGGTATTTGTATTTGTCCTCTGATTTGGACGTGACACTTGACGAAAGCTCCAGCTAGTTTTATTTCGTTGCAGTACTGTGGTAGTACACTAGTCTAGTACATACACATGCCTACAGGCTACGTACATGCATGGCTGCATCTCTCCTGCATCGTCCAGATTTTGAAGTAATCGATCTCTCTCAACAACCGAGTGGCGCCGTGATCATCATTGTGGAGTGCACACCTGGCTAATGCAGGAGATATGCATACGTACGCCGTATATTGATTGGAAACGGTTTCAGACAGAATGGTAAATGTCGTCAGCCGTGTGGTTATTCACGTTGTGTCGTTGTCCAAATAAACAAGCCAATGTGAACACCAGCTACTAGTAGTATATGTTTACTTACCCATGAAGAATTGATAATATATAGTACACGCTAGAAAACACACGAGCAATGTAGCAGTGATGTCAACTGATCGACGTTGTTGCTAATTTAAAAGCATGGGAGTTCAATTCAGACCAGGACCAATCGACAGCAAATAAACAGACATCTTGTGGCAAATTTCTGTCGTGCTCGCCACTTAAACGAACGCCATTGGCCCACCCTAGACACTACTTGTAAGTTGTAACCACGGTATCGGCGACTCATTCAGCAGCTAGTTTAGCTTGCTCAACAACCACAAGTCCAAAATACATGCTCCGTCGACCTGTCCGTGTCACTGGCGCTAATTAAAATCTTTCTTAGGCTTGTCGCGTCCCTTTCGGATTGCATGGTCAAGTCAATACAGGTTGCGACATGATACAGTTTGCGATATATAATTCACCCGTTACCGCGTGTTAATTACGAATAATCAGTTTTCTACCGTTCACGCTAAAACGCATGCAGTGCCACACGATCAGACAAGGGAGAGATGCAGTACTTCTTACAGGTTACAGCACTAATTTGGATTTCCCTAGTATTGATCGATTTCTATTGTCATTAGAGAAGAGAAAGAATAATAGCATATATAGGATTCAAAGGAGAATAGAGCAAATTTAAAAGAGTAAAAGGTAAATGTAAAAAAATAAAAAAGAGTAAAAGATAAATTTTAAACACAAGTATTTTCTAATGATGAATATAATAGCATAAACCTTGTCTTATGGAAATCATGTAACAATGAAGAAGTTAATATCAGGCTATATGCAATTTTAAATATTTATTATCCAAAGTAAAAGAAAAAGGGGGAAAACGTTTTACTTAGGATAAAATCTGAATGAACTTTAGAAGCATCATATAAATGTTTTTTTAGATCAATTATCATGAAGGTTCAAATTCTCAACCTCCAATTCTAAAACCAATTACTATGTGGGAGCTTGGGTACAAGTGCTATTGGTGTGGGTTCGTATTTTGTCAAGTCTTAAAACTATACCAGTTTGAAAATGGAGGAATTGAATACCCAGACATCTCTTTCATTCTTTGGAGAACACGCAAAAAAAATATTTTATTTTTTACCCATATGTACAAATTGGTGTGAGAGCAGAAAGCACAACGGGAGTGCTGCATGTATATATGCATGATATGGTTTCCTACATGCACCACGGCTGCGCGCCTGGACACTGACAGCAATGACTGAACTATCTAACCCTATCGTACGTTTAGCAATCGTTACTTGATTTTTTAATTGAAATTTACCATGTGACTTAATCATACAATACTTGATTACGGTTAGCGTGCCGCAAAGTCTGCACCCACGTGCAGGTATACTCCTGTACTATTGTTAGGAGTCTATTTTTTATATATAAACTAGGAAAATATGTCCGTACGATGCAACGGGAAGTACGCCTTACGACCGATAAACAATTTATAGCTTAGAGATTTAATAATCACATCATATATTTTAATTAGTTATTAATTTTGTTGCATAATGCACCTAGAGTGTAGAATAACGCTACCGTGTGTGTATATATATATATATATATATATATATATAACTATTACTCTGTATCTGGCTACAAAATAACTTACTTATTTTGTAGCCACTTTGAGTTACGATAATTACTATATTAGTTACAAGATTATAGTAACTATTTAATAAATGGATTACTATAATATTACGGTAAATATCC
>Ga0182004_10001998_pt1 | contig 15580 bp, 10 predicted proteins | sample Sormic07211540_1_FD_120479 | JGI IMG/M metagenome (GOLD analysis project Ga0182004, IMG submission 120479) | Endophyte microbial communities from Sorghum bicolor roots, Mead, Nebraska, USA - 072115-40_1 MetaG | ecosystem: Host-associated > Plants > Roots > Unclassified | place: USA: Nebraska...
TGTCTTTAGTTCGGTGAAAAGTTCATCGTCGTAACCAAACAAGCCATGGCCTTGACCACGCAGCTTCGACAAACTCAATCCAGCTTCAGAAAGCATCGAATCCACCATCACTTTGATAGATGAACCACGGAAATCAGGGTCTGGCACAACACCGAGAAGCCTCTCCACCACATCACCCTTGCCATTGAGATAGCGCACAAACAGGACCATACAGGACATAATCGTGCTAGGTATGTGAACTGTATCAACAAATATCCCATAGAAATCTCCCTGGACCACACTGCCGATACCTTTTCTTGTTTCCTTAGCAAATGCATGGGCAATATCCTTGTCAAGGGTAGGTGTCATCGTCCACATCCGACCGGGAGCATTCTGCTGGGAAATACCAGGATCCTGAAACATCATGTCTACCATGAAGCCTGACATGTCCACAATCATCCTCTCTGCAAAAGATCTCCCAGACCCATTGTCTAGGAAAGGCATCCCTTCTCTGAAGACAAATCTCATGAGGTCAATTGCCTGATGAATGTCAACCTTCTTATGAGATGGACCATCCTGAGGCTCCTCCATAACAACATCACCGCCATGTGCAACTGATGATGATTCGATCTTCCTCTTGCGAGATGGACCTAGCAGGTCCTCCATGACGACATCAGCTGCATGTGCGTCTGAAGATTCATCCGAGTGAACAGGGGTGCCACTAGTTTGGTTACGAGATTGGCAATCTGACGGCTCCATATCCTAACCACCAAGCCAAACCACAGTAAGTCCCAAGTAAATTCCGATGAGCATAAAAATTAAGGGAGCAAGAGGCCTGAAATTTTATAATTATACACCCTTTTTTTGAGAGGTTAATTATACACCTTATATGTGGGAAGGAATCACCAAGAAAAAAAAAGGCATTCATCAGAGTATGGCGCATATCTAAACATGAATCACGGTTATCTTGTACCTACTATTAGGGCTGGGAATCACAACAACTGAAGAACGAGATTCAACGATGCAGTTTTTCCAAGGCCAAAACCCTACCAAGGAGCACTCCCTAAATGAATTTTTTTACAGAAACCTTAGAATTGGGTTGGGGCGCATTCGACACATTCAATCTATTCAGGGTTTAGCGGTAACCATGGTCGTGCCAGGACATGGATTTGGCGATCAACAAATGGTACCTCGAAGTCGAACTCGGAGGGAGAAGGCGGAGGCGGCGGGGGCGAGAAGGCCAAGCGACGAGTCTCCTCCGTGTAAAAACTCTCTCCGCGCCCCCCGGTCCCCTCTTTCTACTCTGCGAACCTATCGACTAGCGTCAGTTGTGTCACACTGAGCTATCCATAAAAGCCCTTTTTCGTCACCGAATTTACAGCTTACGATAAAATACAAAACAAGTGGTAAAATTTACATAAAAACAATAAAATAGCAATCGGATTCATTAAGATTCACGTCTCATATATTATAAACCAAATATTTTATCACATAATGAATGTGACAGGATATAAGGTAATAATAAGTCATATCTCATCTCAACCATCTAATTTCTGATTCCGTAGGTCTTGGAATTCTGTAGGGACAATGTATTTATATTTATTTGCATTGCACTTCAAATATCCAAAAAAAAAAATCATCCTAATTAAATGTGTTTCCTGTGCATAATAGATAATAAGATTGACTTATTAAATTGCGGGCAATGTTGATCAATGACAATCTTATGTCATCCCACGACCGTATGAAATTGTATACATAAAGAAGCCTGTCAGGTTGCTGGAGAAAAACATCGTTTAATTGTTGTAATAAATCAAATAATTATTGATAATAAAGATGAAACATATCACTTTCTTCGGTCCATTTTATCTAGCTAAATTAGAATAATACAGTCTCCTAGATTACACTTTAATCATCCATTTGCTTTATATTTTATATTATTTATACTTATAAACTTATAATCATTGTATAATACAATTTCTTACAAATCTAATCATATAAAATATGTATTATAATAGTTAAAAACTATTAGCCTATTTTTTTGTCAAAGGTTTTAAAGTTTGAATCTCAATATACGTTTGCGCCAGAAAAAATGGACCAGAGGTAGTATAAGTTATTACCCATCCGATGTTCTTATAACACATGTTGGGAATTTACAATGCCGGTAATAAACATTTTTTTCCATGTAGGATGTGCTAAGTCCATGGCGAGTTTAAAATTACTCCTTCCGTTCACATATATAACATAGACGGATGGAGTATTTCCACGTAGAATGCCCTCAACCCATTCTTTGCTAAAAAAATAAGGACCAGGAATGAATTAGTTGATCACATCTTAGTATGTTATATATGCAATTAATTGGTCAACAGATACTTAGGGCACATTTGCAACACATGAATTCCACAGGAATCTTGTAGAAAAAATCATAGGAATCAGTTCGATTTCATAGGATAAACATAAGAACAAGAATTTTTTCCCGAAATCCAAACAGGCCTGAAACACTCTTCGTCATTTATAGATCATATCTACGTGCTCAACTAATACCATATTCTGTCAGTGAATATTTTGGCAAATGGTTGAGGACCAGCAGCAATTTTGACCTCACCTGAATTATTGATCATTATGATATCACTTGGTTTATCGCCAATCTCTCTTATCTTGTTCATCATCTTGGTACCCTATCGTTGTGTTTAACGTGGACTCGTGGAGTTCCACAAGATTATTCGGAGCTTGGACCTAAACTTATATCATCCTGAAATTTTTGTACAAATTACCCTGAGTCACATGGTTAGGTAGAGAGATGACAGCAGGTTAGATAAAGTGTGGTGTGTGGGTGAAACAAATAACCATGGCCCATGACGAATTACTAAAATTTCACTCATATTTGTACTCTTTGGTAACATTTTCACCCACACCACACCCATCAAAATATGATACCCGCCAACATTAGCCTAGATGTTTAAATGGATTGAACGGACATCTATCATTTAGCTATCTATATCTCTTATAAAGATAAACCCACTAGCTTAATTCTCTCACGCCTCCTCGAGCCATGTCATCATCCACTTCTCCTGCTGCCACATGTAAGAGCTCACTCATAAATAATTTCAGTAGTGGATGTAGTTACCTACACATTACCATACACACATACTACTAGCATTATTCTCTCACATGACTTTCTCTCTTCTCCTCGAAAACCGACTATTAATAATCAAGCTATATAAAAATGACTCGGTAGACTATAGTGAGGATATATATATATATATATATTCTTTCTTTATACTCGCGGCAACGCGTGAAGAATCCTCTAGTTTATTAAGATTAATCGGTCATATAAACGGAATAAATAGTGATTAACCTGGATAAATAATTGATTAAATAGACACGACAAGCCACTACATACTTGTTAATCATGTAGATAAACAGTGAGACCCCTGAATTCGATTATAGTATTATATTATTACGAAATCCAATGCATTTACTTATGCCCATACCAAAATGATATAAGATAATCCTATATTTGTAAAAGGGCATCTAGCCTAGTGGTTAGAGCACTTGAGATCGTGGGAGCAAATTTAGATAGATCTGCATTATAAAAAAATAAAAAATAAGCTGGGGTTTCTCTTGCTGACTTCGGTCAAAAAAAAAGATAATCCTATACTTATATCTTAATCTTATACTTGTATCTTCCACACGTAAAATTTGTATCCATATCTACATCTATCGTGTATAATACCTTGTATCCATATCTACATCTATCGTGTACAATACCTGCAGACAGAAAATGCAATTATTGCATATCTACATCTATCATGTACAATACCTTGTATCCATATCTACATCTATCGTGTACAATACCTGCAGACAAAAAAAAAATGCAATTATCGCTCACATGGAGAACAAAAGCCTTAACCTAGACAAGGGCTTTGTCCAAATTTCTATCTTCTGAAAAAGTGTTTCAAATTGTCAAATATTTAAAGGTAATCAAATATCAAATATATAAAAAATACTGATATTTACTATATATACAATGATATTAGATTAGTAGGGAAATATACTTTAATAATAAATATATTTATAAATAAATGCCGATGCTACCTTACCGTATAAATCTAACTAAACACAGAAAAGTCTGGCTCGTTATAAAAAACGAAATGTGCGTTTTTTTAAATTCCGAGGGAGTACTGTGCTCGTACTCCGCTGCGCTCCTGCCGAGACGATCCGTGCGCCCGAGTCCAACGGAGCAGGTCCCGGACAACGAGGAGTCAACCGCATCGGTCAAAGCAGCCAGAGCAGCAGAAGCCGCAGCGCTGCCACTGCCAGTCTGCCAGGCGCCAGCAGGGCGCATCTCGGGGGCAAAAGCGCGCACGTCGTGGCCCCGCTGCCCCGCGGGCCCCAACCACGGCGTCGCCCCCGGTAACCGTTGGACGGAACTGGGGGCTTTGGGGCACCGGGTACTCCACAACAAGCCCAGCTGGAGGCCGTGCCCGTGGCCGCTGAAAGCCGGGCCCCGCGGAGGTTCTGCTTCTACAGCTCCTACCGGTTTCCACTTGCTCGGCGGCGGGTGGCCCAAATCATGCCGCGCACGTGCCCCACCTGCAATGGCTACAGCTACTCCTCCTACTATGCTCTTCCGGACTCGTGGGATCGTCGACTTTGCAGATGAGCCCTTGCCGCTTTGGGCCTTGTTTAGTTCTCAAAATATTTTGCAAAATTTTTCCAGATTTTTCGTCACATCAAATTTTTAAACGCATGCATGAAGCATTAAATATAAACGAAAATAAAAACTAATTGCACAGTTTGGTCAAAATTGACGAGACGAATCTTTTGAGTCTAGTTAGTACATGATTGGATAATATTTGTCAAATACAAACGAAAGTGGTACTATTCATATTTTGCAAAAATTTTTAGAACTAAACAAGGCCTTGGCATACCCAGCCTTTTGCAGGTGCGATGAGAATACGTAGTACACTGGCCTTGTTTAGTTCCAAAATATTTTGCAAAACAGGTACTGTAGCACTTTCGTTTGTTTGTGAAAAATATTGTCCAATCATGCATTAACTAGGCTCAAAAGATCTGTCCCATCAATTCCGACCAAACTATGCAATTAGTTTTTATTTTTGTCAATATTTAATACTCTATGCATGCGTCTAAAGATTCGATGTGACGAGAAATCTGAAAAATTTTGCAAAATTTTTTGAGAACTAAACAAGGCCTAGTAGGGTGTCAGCCGGTTAGTATAGGATTCATAAATTCCCACAATTTTCTTTTCTTTTTTTTTGCCTTGTTTAGTTCGCGATTTTTTTGATTTCGCTAATATAGCATTTTTATTTTTATTTAATAATTATTGTCCAATCATAGATTAACTAGGCTCAAAAAATTCGTCCTATAAATTAGAGATAAAAATATATAATTAGTTATTTTTTATCTATATTTAATATTTCAAACATGTGACGCAAGATTTGATTTGACGGAGAATTTTAAAAAATTTTAGAAACTAAACAAGACCTTTGAGTAGAGGAAAGGAGAACGCCTTGATTGTAAAATGGCGTGCAATAATCAACGTTACCGCATGGTAAGGGTTTGTTTAGAAGAGCTCCGGCTCCATGTTTAAAAAAGTAGCTCGGCTTATTCAAACCTAACACTTAAAGCATCTTCAAGAGTCTTTTCAAATCCTACTCTTTCAATTGGGGAGTCGTTTTCATAAAAATTACTTTCAATATCTTTTCATTCTCATATCTCGTGGAGAGAGCTATTCTCATCTTCTATTTTTGGTTAGCAAAAGATCCGAGAATTGAATATGGTTATATTTTCATACTCCCTTCATCCCCACAAATAAACACAATTCTAGTAATGACCCTAGACATACGTGGCGTCCAAATTCATTGTTAGAATTGCATTTTTTTAGACGAAGAAGTAACCATTTAGGAAAGATTCAAAGAGTCTTTTGGAGTTGCTCTTATACACATGCAGATCCACACTAGAAAACCTCGACAAAAACTATAGATATACCCTTGTTCCAATAATTTTATGGAGTATCTCAAGGAGTGCTATGAAAACAGAATTCATAGAGTTGCCACTGATTCAGTACATCGGTACCCCAGTGCAGCCCACACCTCTTAGGCTCCGGCCTCTGCCCTCAGCTCATTACGCTTCCATTTCCTCGGCTACCCCTACCAAGGTGGTCGCGTGCTCCTCTCCCTCCCTGCTTGGTCGTGGAGGAGTTCTTCTATGGTATCCGCTTAGGGGATACCTGTCTCAACAAGTTCGGCGCGCACCTCGTTGAGTTCGTGGGATTCATCGATTCATGGATGGATGGGTGCCATTCCCTTGTGGCCTCGTGCCCATCATCACGTATGAGCCATGCTAAAATTGCTCTCAATAATATAAAACTTCTTGATAATTTTTTATATAAATTAGTTAGACTTAAAACAGCTTGAGTTACACTAAATCTAAAATGACATTCTTTAGCGTATCAATCAATCAAAAGTGTCGTTGTAACCGAAATACTATGAGAAAGATATGAGAAAGAGAAACACGGAAGTACACGAGTCAAATATGGAAACAAGGGAGTACAAATTCACAAGAGCAAATATCCTGCCGTAGGGCCGCGGCGTGCGGTGCCGCACCCGCACGTGTGGTCCAAAACGGCAAAACCATTACCCATTTTGATATTTGTTAAATTCATGAGCACCATATATAAATAAATGAAAACACGAAAATGAGGCAGTCCTTTTTTTTTTGTCTGGGTCAAATGTACTTTTGAGCGTTCGCAGAATCTTGCAAAAAGTCATTTGAAAACGACCGCTAGGAATATCTTAATTCTCCGTAATCTAAAAAGGATTATCTGAATTCTCAACTGGAAAACCGTACCTGAAATTTGAAAGTTGCAAGTGAAAAAAAGCGCAGTCATCAAGACAAGTAACTGCGGCAAACTGAAAAAAATAAGTTAGGCCTTGTTTAGTTCCCAAAAATTTTTAAGATTCTCCGTCACATCAAATCTTGCGGCACATGCATGAAGCATTAAATATAAACAAAAACAAAAACTAATTACGCAGTTTACTTGTAAATCGCGAGACGAATCTTTTGATCCTAGTTAGTCTATGATTGGATAATACTTGCCACACACAAACGAAAGTGCTACAGTAGCGAAATCCAAAATTTTTCTCAAACTCAACAAGGCCTTAGCCCCGGAGCAGCAATGGCGCATAAAAAAAAACAGAAGAACTGAGGGTCCCAGACGCGAAAACCGGCATTCGTTTCAGCCCTGCGCTGTCGCCGTCTGCCGAGGCGGAGCCCGGAAAAGGGGAAGGCAGCTACGCAAACGCAAGGCACCCCACCCCGCTCACCGCAACCGAAGCAATTAAAAAGCCGGAAGCCCGGAGGAGAGGGGAGGCGGCGAGAAGAGAAGGTGGGTTGGGGAATCGGAAGCGATCACAGAAAGCAAAGCTTGCTTGCTTCGTCTACCCGAATCCCCCCATCTCGCGCCGCGCCCTCCGTCTCTCGCCCGGGGGGCAGATTCGGCCCGCGCCGCCGATGGACCAGCTCGTCAATTTCATCATCCGCCCGCCCAGGTGAGAGCTCCCCCCTCCCCGTGCCCCCGCCGCAGTGATTCGGGTGCTGTGGGTTTGGATCTGGGCCCGCGCCGGCTAGAGGGTTTTCTGGTGGGAGTGGATGGGCGGTGTACGTGTGCCGCTGCCTCGCTCTGCCCCCTCCCGGGGTTGGTTTTGGTTCGCGTGCGGTCGAGGCGGCAGTTGGATCGGGTTCCCGGGGTGGCAGGCGGTCCGTGGGTTGTGCTGTGCCCTACTGCCCACAATTCAGGAGGCTGGTCTTGAGCTTATGTATGTAGGATGGTGACAGTGTATGTGTATGCGCGGCTTGCAATCCGGTTCATCCGGGTGGCTGGTTTTGCTCCCTGTGTAGGTTACTGGATTTGGAAGTCTTGTTGTTTTGGTTCAGCTCAGTAGCCGTTAGTTCATAGTTTTCCTGTGCCTTTTATATATGATTCATAAGTGCTAGTACAAATGCTGTTTAGTATCTTTAAGAATGTGTGAGAGAATGCATGACATGAGGGAGAAGTTATAAATGGACATCCATCTAGTTCCTCTTGTGAGACTGGCATACTTGCCAGTAAACTGATCTCACAAGATACCTATTACCCATGATCAAATCTTATGTTAAAAATGGTATTGAATGCATTGCTTTTGTGGTCTTATTGGTGTGGGCGTGGCATCTGTGCTCTTATCCTCTCTTGTTGATTTCTTCATTAATACTTCCATTTCAACAACATAAATCGTCTTTCTCAAATTCAAGGGTTGCTGGAGTTCTTTCTACCACCAATAGACAAGTTTATTTCTGTAACTATTCAATTGATGGCATACGCTGTTTGCCTCTTTGAGTAACTCATTGTTATTGATGGTCTGGTATTTCATTGCATGACAGAGCTGACTACAGTCCAAATGATGATTTATTAGAGCAGGAGTTTATGCTGAAGGGAAGATGGTTCCTGAGGAAGGATTTGGAGGTCAGATTTTCTATATATGCCACATCATGATGATAACAGACTAAAACCAGTCCATGAACCTCTAAATCTTTTGGCTCTGTGCTAGTAACTGTTGCATTATTATTGGGAACAATGGTCTCATGTCTCGTGAATGAGCAAACCTGCTAGACAAACACCCAAAATGTTGCAATGTCAGAGTAACTTTGGATATCATACATTATGTTTATGTTTTCGGATATCCAGGAATAATCAGTATTTGTTTGAGGGGATAGTAGAATATGTGGATCCATACATTAAAATGTTCCATGGATGTGTGGCGGCAATGTAGATATTTTATTATTGATGTCTAAATGAAAGTTTTCTGTTTGTTTATTCCATTAATGGGTTGACTGTGCTTTTAATTGGTTATGTGTTTTGATTCATGGAAAGTGATTTCTAGTTTGTTTGACTTTAGAGCGTTGATATGCAGCAATTGATTTTTTGGACATATGCTACCAATGGTTGGAGGATGGGATATTTACATGAAAGTTGCATTCTTTATTTTATTAGCTATTTAACTTCCTCATAACATCTGTTCTTAGTTGCTGTTTTGCTGTGATACTGTAATCTTACACTGGAACTGACCTGCACCCTTTTGTTATTTTGTTAGATGGCTTATATATTACAAAATAACGAACAGAAAGATTAATACCGACTGGGATAAACTTGGGTTCTTCTTCAATTAGATTCTTTGATTAAATGTTCTCTGTATTTTTTCCAGGTAAAAAATGGCCAGGGAAAAACGTTGCAGTGTAGTCACTACATGCCTGTTGTGGTTCCTGAAGGAAAAGCTCTTCCTTGTGTCATATATTGTCATGGAAACAGGTAAGGCTATATGCACGCCAACATTAGTATTTGTTAACGTATGCTAGTGAAAATGGTATGTCACCTATAAGAAAGTCAAAGCCCAGTCCTTATACATTTGTTATGATATTTATCTCTTCTGTTGGCTTTGTGTTAATTGATCTACATTATTTATTTTCCAGTGGGTGCAGAGCTGATGCTAGTGAAGCCGCTATTATTCTTCTACCATCAAACATTACAGTCTTTACACTGGACTTTTCAGGGTCTGGACTCTCTGAAGGAGAGCATGTCACCTTAGGCTGGAATGAAGTGAGTTCTTGTGCTTATAGAGGATAGAAACTAAACTTGTTCTTATTACGAAGATTCAGTTTTCTTGTATAGTTTTGCATTCAGTGTTTGTAGAAATATGTCCAGGAAACTTGAGAAACGAATTGTATGAAATATGTTGGCATTTGTTGATTTTTGTTCAGAAGTATCTGAAGAAACACCATAAATCTTTGCATAGAAGACTAATCAAAGCTATAGCATGGAGTGATTTCTGTTTTCCACCTGATTATATGTTCCCACCCCTCGAACCATTTGTTTCTCACTCGTGTTCTGAATGTCTTTGTCATGGCATATTTTCACCAAGTGAATGTCTTTGTCACAGCATTGTTATCAAAGAGCACCTGCTGATGAACTTTTTTTTTGTTTAACAGAGAGAAGATCTGAAAGCTGTGGTTAACTATTTGCGAACAGATGGGAATGTATCTTGCATTGGTTTGTGGGGTCGCTCAATGGGTGCGGTCACAAGGTAATTCCTTTGTGTTTAAATGAATCTGGTCTTGAAGTAATTGATAGCACTTAGTTCAGCTTAGTACAGCCATATGATTTAGGGTTAGACAACTGTTAGTTGTGAATCTAGTTGGTGTTTGGCCTGAAGCATTCTGTTGGCCAGGAATTAGAATATGACATGTCCGACATTCGGACATTCCTAAGAGAAGGAACCTTTTCTCGTTTATCATCATAATTAAAATGTAAAATAAGGGGAAACTATTAGGATTTTGTTTCCACAGTTAAGTTTTGTTGCCACAGCCAAAGAGCACATATGGCATAATAGGAGCCATATCATGCTATATTAGCTGGTGGTGTGAAAAAAAACCACATGTTTATTTTTAAGTTTGTACCTGACATTTATCTTCTTTTTATTAAAACAATATATGTAATGTTTGCTCCCTCCATGTGTGTTTCCATGCTTTGAACCCTGCCCATATATCTTCGATGCCTCTTAAGGCAGATTCATCCTTTGACTCTTTATTTTTATTGTTTTCAGTCTAATGTATGGAGCGGAGGATCCATCAATTGCAGGAATGGTTCTTGATAGCCCATTCTCCAACTTGGTCGACTTAATGATGGAGCTAGTGGACACCTACAAATATCCACTGCCAAAATTCACTGTAAGTACAATTTGTCGATAAGGACTTGCAAATTGCAATTGTTACTATTAGTTGATGTGTCGAGGGCTTGTTTGCCTAGGCAGCCATGATAGTCACTCTGCGCTTTTGCTTTACAATGCTGTTACTACCATCATGTCTTACTGTTACATATACACCTTAGAGCATCTCCAAAGGCTTTGGCAAATTGACTTGGCATTTGTTGCTATTTGCAAACTCCCATAACAAAATGCAAATGATAAAAATAGGTCATCTCCAAGGGAATTGGCATTTGGACTTGGCAAACGATAAAAATAGAAGGTCTCCAGGCGTGCGCGCTTTCCTCGCGCGTGACTTTGCTCACGCGATCGGGTTTGCAAAGTCGTCCACAGCTTGACATTTTTGCCAAGTTTGCTCCCTCATTTGCCAAGTTGCCCAAATTGCAAACTCCAGATGCAAAACCGTTGGATACCTTTTAGAGCTTTTTGGCAAATTACTCAAATGCAAACCTCAAATGCAAAACCCTTGGAGATGCTCTTATTGTACCACTTGAATGCAGGATTATAATAACGTAGTAGTTAGAATGTGCACCAATACATCAAAAAAGAACCACATGAACAAGACAAGAAGAGCTAGATGAAATTGTAACTCACAATTTCCTTCTAGTATTCATCAGTCCTAGCAAGTGATTTTCATTATCAACTAAATTCTCAAAAATGAGGGCTTCACATGTATGGACCGCGCAGGGCCAACTAGATAGTACCTGGAAAGGCTAGATAAAACTGAACACTAGGACTATTAATCTTTTTAGCCAAACAGTTACTAGGAGTAGGATCATTTGGTTTGTAAACCGGACTCGTGCATGACCTCTGCACTCCCAGACTCCAATTTGTGCGCTCTATTTTTACTAGTATATTAATTCTGATGCTGGGTATCTCTGTTACTTTCCACCCTTCTGTTTACCACCAGGATTCATTGTTTTGACCTTAGTTTTTTTAAACTACAACTGTATATCACATTATCACTTTCAATTGATTTCTATATTGAATTTACTTTCTTTATATATGTATACATGTCTGCAGCTTTTCTTGCATAGAGTATATTACATTTAATTTTGTGGTACTTCTGCTTGTTGCATAGGTCAAACTTGCAATACAGCATATGCGAAAGATTGTCAAGAGGAAAGCTAGTTTTGACATCATGGATCTTGATACCATTCAGGTTATTATCATCTATACATAAAGTTATTTTCTTGCATTAAATATTGATATCGTGTCAGCCATTAGGTTTTGAGGAATATTTTCTGATATTACACTGTCAAATTTCATGTTGTTCCCAAGACTTGACTTTCAGTATGTTGCTTTTTTTTTCCTTGGTCTATGTTTGTTGATTCTCTGCTCTTTCTCAAATATAGTTAGTTACTATTAGCTGCTAGGAGATTTTTTATAAAAGATATTTTCTTGTCCTTTACATTGGATGACTACATCCTACACTGTTAAGTTGCCTTATGTATCCTTTCTTCACTTTTTCCCTTGCTTTCTTCTCATGTCATAACCTTAAGTAAACAAGGGGACTATCTAGGCCGTTTCTCTTATGACCGTCCACTAAACTATGCAAGCTTGTTCAATAATGCTGCAACAGATCATAGGAACACTTATAGGTTGTTTGGTGTTGAATAGGATGGTGATGGATCATAAAATCTTAGCTCTGAACATAGCACATTTGTTTGGTGTTAGGAACTGAAGAGTTTGATTCCTCGCCACCTTGTCCCTCCCAAGCATAAGTCTTCGTATAATATTGAAATTCATGGGATGGTCCCAAGATGGACTATCTGAAATGCCCCATTATTTCTGGTTCTGTTATGAAGGCATGCTAATGTGTATTTTCTACTGGAAATGTAACCTTGCAGGTTGCAAAACGATGTTTTGTTCCTGCTTTGTTTGGACATGCAACTGAGGATGATTTTATACTTCCCCATCATTCAGACAAAATATATGAATCATATATTGTAAGTTCCCATCTTTCCCTTCAACGTTAATCACAATTGACCTTTTGTCTGTCAAGTTAGTAATATGTGGTTGTTCCAAATTCTGCAGGGTGACAAAAACATTATAAAATTTGATGGGGACCACAATTCACCACGTCCTCAATTTTACTTTGACTCAATCACTATATTTTTCCATAATGTGCTAAACCCTCCTGAAGTGGCAGAGGATCATTATTTCCTGACACCACGTAGTAGCCTTGGTCAGGTAGTATAACAATGTTCTTCACATCTGATTGAATTATGTTGGCTTTACTTACCTTAGGTTCTGCTGATAGGGTCATTGGGATACAGAACAGGACATAGAGTATAGGTTCTCTCAATCACCTACAGGTACAATTTGCAAAATTTGATCTTCACTTGGTACAACAATTAGCAAGAAGCCAAGAACCCATGTGATTTGTTTCAGGGACAGCCCGTGCGGCTACGACAGAAGATGCCATTGCACAGTTGCGTTCTAGAAGGCTCATGAGTAGAATGGAGGTGTGTGTTTCCATTGGTTGATATACTCAAAATGTTTTCTTAGATAAACACTGCTTATTTACTCCGTCCATCTTTTAATACTTTGGCTAAATGTATTTTACTGGGCAATCATTCCTTGTGTAAAATGTGACCAAACAAAACATCCCTAAATTATATCCCAAGCACAAATAATGGGCGGACATTGGAGGGGAAGGAAGAGAGAAGGGGGTTATTTTGGCACAATATCCTCAGTAACCAAATGTTTCTCCTTATGCATTGTTCTCTGACTTAATGAGGTAGCAAGCATAGCTTCGGCTTATTATTGTTATTTTTGCAGGTTCCATCTGGTGCCACCACTGAAGACAGGGCTGATCGAACTGAGGTACTTTCCCCTTTAGGATATGCATGTTCTTTCTTTTGAGACACTGAAGTTTCTTATCTGATCATACCTAACTGTGACTTTTTACAGTTTGAAAGCAAATCACCCTTACTAATCCTAGAACCATTGCAATTTGGAAGATATAACATACTTGATTGCCATCAATTACTTGCATACTGGGTCCGACAAGGTGTCATAGAAAATTTGTAATCCAGAGCATATGTCATGACCAATAAAAACTTCTATTAAATTTGAAGTATTTAGGAAAGACATGAGAGGTTGATGTGTTCAAGTATGATAAGTGCATTGCACCATATTTGTGCTGACTGTTCCTAATTTATCACACATCTTAATCATTAAAAAGACCATCTTCCTTTGTAGTTTCTACCTTTTCCTGTTCTCATCTGTGTATTCCTTTCCTTGCTGATTGGCCAGAACTTAATAGGTACCAAAAACCATGCACTTGATCAGTTACTGTATGAAATATAAATTATATTATCAGCATTGAGTGTGCAGTGTGCTACATATGAAATTTGAAATGCAATATGGAATTTAGATATCGTTTATTTCAGAGTTGCATTTATAATTAAAATAGGTGTTAGGCCTCATTTGTTGTGGTAGTGGTATACCAAATTCATCTGCTTCAAGAACGTGCGTGGGCTACCTTCCAAGTTCATATATTTTGCTGATATAAATTTCAGTGGAAATGCTTTGTTGTGTCAAATGCTAATCTTTGCTATGCTAATTTACACCTATTGAACATAACCACACATATTCTTACTTGGTTGTCTTAACAGGGTTTGGATAGTGATCAAGGTCCCTCCTCATCTAGTGTGTCAACAGCAACTCCTCCCAACGGCCGCAACGGAAGGTTGCTGACTCCAACCTCTGATGATGGCGAGTATGTGGAGTACTCATTTGATAGCTTGTCAGATATGCCTTACACCGTGGAAGATGAAGATAGAGTAAGTCTTATCACAAATTCCTTCACCCTTCGGAGTCATAGTTGTGCCTTTATGCAGCACTTCCTTGTGTAGTGCCTTAGGTCTTATACATAGTTCAACAGAGGGTAAATATAGCTAGGTGCCTGGACCACTGATTAAACATAAGGTCATGCCTTGATAAGTTCTTATTAATCTTTGGTTGAGTGATGAGAGTACACTACTTAGAGCATCTCCAACAGATGTACTATCCAGCTTCCAATAGCAATATTTAGAAAACCCAGGCCAAATATGTGCTCCAGCAGCTTCTCCATCAGGCCCTCCAAAAGTTTGGACGCCCAAAACGCTTCTCTTGCTTTCCACTTGTGGAGAATCTTCTCCCACTTCCCAAGCCTCCTGATTGCACGTCGTCTTTTTCCGTCCTTGCTGATCTGGGTGTCCTTGCGTTGAGCACCTGTGCCTTCTCAGTTCTCACAGTGTTGCTCGCGCCACCCCCTGTGTCTGGTCCCTGTCGCTCCCTGCCAAGTCTGGCACCATCAGTTTGCCAGGTTGGAGTGAGGCTGCCAGCTGCCATGCTCGTCGACGTCCAGTCAGGTCAGGCCCATCTACCTCTTCTGGAGTGATGCCCGTGCTTAGGTTCCCATCCTGCTGGCCCCAGCCCCTTTTGTGCTGGTGCCTCTTCTGTCTTTTTTGCCCCTTCATTTTTTGAAGCTGTTGAGCCCAACAATTGAAGGTCATAAATTCATTGCTAGTGGAGTTGTGCCTTCATGTTCCTTCTCCAGGTGAGGGAGATTGATTGTTGTGCTGGATTTCTTTTGGCCATGAGAGTCCGAGTAATGAAGCACTGGTGCTTTTCATGGCCTGTGAGAGAAGGGAAAGGGAGGATAAAGATGACAGCTGGGGTCCTGTTCATGAGGGGGGGGGGGGGGGAATTAAAATTTAGGGAAAAAAAAAAAAAAATTTTGTGGGAAAAATAAGGAAAAGAGAGGAAAATTAACCGGGAGGGCCCCCAAAAAGAAA
>Ga0182004_10001999_pt1 | contig 15574 bp, 15 predicted proteins | sample Sormic07211540_1_FD_120479 | JGI IMG/M metagenome (GOLD analysis project Ga0182004, IMG submission 120479) | Endophyte microbial communities from Sorghum bicolor roots, Mead, Nebraska, USA - 072115-40_1 MetaG | ecosystem: Host-associated > Plants > Roots > Unclassified | place: USA: Nebraska...
CAAAATTCAAAATTGAGTGGTTCAAACTTTTCCAAATGAAAAGTTGACCATTAGACCAAATGTAGAACTTGATGAGTGTAACAAACTTTGTATTCATGACTTTTCCATTTGGGACCATCTAGGATTCGGTCAAAGTGTGTATTCATTAGGATCTATTTTTTTATATGATAAATAGATTTTTTTATTTGATGAAAATTGTACCCTACTCGCATTCTGAGTAATAAATGATAAAAATAAAAAGTTTAACGTCAATATGATGTGAAAGTAGATTTCGTGTTGATTGGATATAGTTTTTTTAAATTTATTGGAATAATATATTTTTACATTAATAAAATACTAAACATTAATTAAAAAGTTATTGAAAATTTAAAAAATACACTAAGATATTTAAGGTTAAAATTTTTTATGTGTACATTAAAGAAAAATACAATACTTGTCACTTTTTTAAAAATATTATACAAAATATTTAATTTACTATACAATTAATAATGTATAGTGTATATATAAACACTTTAAAAAGCTAAACTAAAAACAGGCATGCAGAGTGTCCTGAAAATTTGAGGAACCCACCTGAGCCCGCCTAAGGACCCTTTAGCACCGGCCCGTGGCTGGAACCGGTGCTAAAGGGACCCTTTAGGACAGGCTGGTGTTACGCGCTGGTACTAAAGGGTCACCCTTCAACACCGGCTCGTTCTAGCTACGGACCGGTGCTAAAGGATCTGCCCCTATTTAAGCGAACATGTACGCTGGATCCGACAGTTCCATCGTCTTCGTCTTCGTCGAGTAGAGCCGCCGCCTTGTCTAGTCCACCGCCGCCGTTCATCTTTGGCGCCGCCGCCGTTCGTCTTCGGTGCCGCCGCCGTTCGTCTTCAGTGCCGCCGCCGTTCGATCTCCAGCGCCGCCGCGGCCGTCTCCAGTGCCGCCGCGACCATCTCCACCAGCGCCTACCACCATCTCCATCGATCGAACTCCGGCCGGCTATCTCCTACTTACTAGATCGATCTATGAATGCCGAATGCCAACGGTTTATATATATAGACTAAAAAATGCATTTATATTATGAATTGTAGTGTTTTGAATTGTTATGAAGTATATATATATATATATATATTAAGTATACTAAAAAATGAATGAATAATGTTATATATATATGCCAACAGTTTATATATATAGACTAAAAAATGCATGTATATTATGAATTGTAGTGTTTTGAATTGTTATGAATTGTATATATATTTAAGTATATATATACACTAAAAAATAATGCATGCTAGTATATTATTCTAGTATTACTTTTTAGTATATTATTCTAGTATAGTATACATGTAGTGTTTTTAATTGTTATGAATTATATTATGCTAGTATATTTTTAGTATATTATTCTAGTATTATTTTTAGTTTGGAGCACTCCAACACTTTCGTTTGTAGTAGTACTAGTAGTAGTATATAAGTCTCTATTATACATTTTATTTTCTAGTGTTTTGTATATATTATTGTTTGTACTATTATTCTAGTATTATTTTTTAGTATTATTCTTTTAGTATATTATTCTAGCGTATTACTTGGCTTAAAAGATTCTAGAATTATTTTTTAGTTTGGAGCACTCCAACACTTTGGTTTGTAGTAGTACTAGTAGTAGTATATAAGTCTCTAATATATATTTTATTTTTTATTGTTTTGTATATATTATTGTTTGTACTATTATTCTAGTATTATTTTGTAGTATTATTTTTGTAGTATATTATTCTAGTATATTACTTGGCTTAAAAGATTCTAGTATTATTTTTAGTTTGGAGCACTCCAGCACTTTCGTTTGTAGTAGTACTAGTAGTAGTATATAAATCTCTAATATATATTTTATTATTCTAGTATTATTTTTAGTATTATTTTTTAGTATATTATCCTAGTATTATTCTAGTATTATTGTTTTCTTATCTTATATATATATAAATGGCCGACCATCCTCACGATGATCCTGATTATATGGAAGATGCCATTCAAAATATGATCGACGATGGTAGTCAGTACTTTGTTGATTACAACGAGCTCACGCAAGACAATCTGACTGAGCAACAAGAGGGCAATGGCCCTGAGAAACAAGAGGACAATGCGCCTGAGCAACAACTCGTCGTGCAACAAGAAGGAAATACCGGCGAGGTATGTAAATGTAACATATATAATGCATCTCTTACATTAGGTTTTAGACTTACTTGATTATTAATTTAGTATTTTTGTTTCTATATCTATGTGTAGCCCTCTGGATCGACCTCTACGGGGAGAAGTATACCTCCACGAGGGCTAAAGAAGCCGTTGGAGGGCCGCTATGTAATCTCCAAGTTTGAGACAGCTACAGGCAGACCACTTGGTGAACATGCAACTAAATATGTCGATCACTGTGGTTACCTTGTGAGAGACCAAATACCGATTAGTGCTCGTGAATGGAGAGAGAAGCGAGGTGCTCTTGAAATCAGTTTTGTCTCGGATCATGACAAGGAGTTAGTTTGGAAAGCCGTCACGGCGGTTTTCTCCTTCGACACCAACGATGAAGAGTTGAAGGCGTGAATGTGACTGGACTATGAAGAAGATGGCGGTACTGTTCCAGAATTAGAAGAAGACTTTGTACAATAAATTTGTAAAGAAAAACAAGACCCTAAATTTCAACCTCAAGCAATATGTAAAGTTGAGGGCCTTCTGGGATGACTTTGTGCAGTACAAAACATTAGAAGAGGGCGAGGAACGAGCCATTAGGAACCAAGAGAATGCAAGTAGAAAGACATACCACCATCATATGGGATCAGGTGGTTATAAGAGTGCCGTTCCCAAGTGAGACCGAATAGAATAGGAGATGCTTGCTAGGGGGGTCACACTCAAGACAATAGCAAATAATTGGAGCGAGCGCTCCAAGCATTGGTTCTACGGTCATAGGGGAAGCGTGGACCCAGACACCGGGGCGCTAGTTTGGGGCCAAGAAATCTCTAGAGCACCAGAGAGACTAGTCCGTGCACGGGAGGCGGTTTAATCTGGTGAGTTTAGGCCCAACTGGGAGCAGGATGAACTCACGTACGAGCTTGAATATCTTGAGCACGATGGACGTACGAGAGGCTTTGGGGCAGTTCCATCGTTGCATTCATTCAAAGCTGATCGACAAACCTACAAAAGCCGCTAGAGAAAGAACAAGGAGGCAGAGCAGATCCACCGGCTGGAAGCTTTTGTTATGTAGTCAGAAGAGCGTGAGAAATCTTGTGAAGAATGGATGCAGGTGAAGATCAAAAGGCAAGTACAAGAAGCACTTAGTCAAATGACGAAAGGGCAAGGTACATCACAGCCTAAGGTCAACATTAGCCCCCTAGGCCAGTTGGAAAGCAGTTGCGCATCCATGGAAGTACCAACCATTCAGGATGACATGAAGCTACACTTCCTCGTGGATGATGTCACATAGGCTTTTACTACTTGTGAGCTGCATGTACCAGATGGGAATGCAACAAAAAAGGTGGCTATCGATGTTGTCAACCCTATCGACCGAAAGAGAACTCTAAGAATCCATAGTCGACTAGTACCAGCTGGATATGCTAGCCTCTCAGTTGATAGGGTTGAGAGAGGTTGTGGCAGTGTGCCTCTAGAAATAGAAGGGGGAGACGGAGAGAAGACCTTAGGTGAAGCTGAGAAGATATTTATTTGTTGGCGCAATTGCTTCATAATTATTCCAGCAGTGTCACTGTTGCCTCTTCCTCACCATAGGTTTGTGCGTGATTTTACTTCTTATATTATTTATGTATTGCATTTAAATAAAGTTTGCTCACAGAACTCGTTTTCTTGGCAGGGACTCCTCCAACCTAAGTCCAGTTCATTCCCCAGCGCATCATAGTGCTACGGGCGGTGATGATGCTGGATTCAATGGAACACCTGCAAGCCCATCTCCTCCAACACCTACGGCAGCCGCACCGACCCTGCCACCACCTCCACCACGGTCTCCACCTCCTCCACCGAGGTCTCCAACTCCTCCACTGCGTTCTCCAACACCAAAAAGATCGGCCCCACCGCCTCCACCGCCTGCACCGCCCTCTCCAAAGAGTACAATGTAACACCCCAGTGTTATGGTTGCATCCTTTCAGATGCATGACATGAGCATAATCATCTTCATAAGCATACCATGATCATCATATATCTTGGGACATGTAATTTTATGAGTAGATGTTGCTTAACTTGCTTAATTATGCTTTCTATGCTTGTGCATAATCATCTTCATAAGCATACCATGATCATCATATATCTTGGGACATGTAATTTTATGAGTAGATGTTGCTTAACTTGCTTAATTATGCTTTCTATGCTTGTGTTTGAGTATGTCATGCTCTTGTATGTGTTCTAGACCTTGGTAAGTGGTTGAACTTTGCTTAACTCAACCTTAGAAGCAATGTTCATGTTGATCATATCCTCTAATTATGCTCCTAAGTCATAGTTTCACCTTAGGGGGCTTCTAAACCTCTTTTGCTTAGGCTTTTAAAACTTCATAAAATATTTGCATGGCAAAACATTCTAAAGCAAAGTTGTAGCAAATTTTATAAGGAACAAATGTTTTTTAGGACCATCTCATGAAAATGATCACAACTTGTTCAAAAATGGCCCACAAGGCAGAATTGGGGGCTGTTTTGACACTTAGCAAAATTTTGCTAAGTCCTGGCGCCACTAGTTTGCTTGAAGGATTTTGGAAACCTTGTATCTCTTCGTCTAGGCCGATTTGGCTCTTGCTCCAGTTGACAAAGTTGTAGAACTCAGTTAGTACTCCAAGATTGTCAACTACATCATCTCCTAATTCGCCACGGTTTGGGAGTTAATCACTGCCAAAGTCTCTCTGTCATTCACTGAACCGAGCTCTGATGGAAATCTTCAGTCGCTGACGTGGCCAACCGGCGGCTGCACCTGTTAGCCATTTGGTGCCCATACGCCACTCCTGGCCCAGCTCTTCAGTGCTGAGGACATGCATGACCTCCACGATGACGTCCTCGAGCTCCTGGACACGCCCATTCCCTCCCTTCCTCCTCTCTCGCAGAAAGCGCGGCGACAGCGGAGTCGCCATTGCCGAGCTCACTCCGGTGAGTTCAAGCGCGCTCCACGCTGCACCGTTGCCCACCAAAGTTCACCAGCAGCTTTGCCGTGTTCTGCTCTCCAATCTCCACCATCAAGCTCACCGTGAAACCCTCCGGTGAGCCCACATTTCCCACCTTCCCTAAATCGGGTCGTCGGAACAGTTTTCTCCGACAAACTCAATGCTGAGCTCCTCGGAGCCTCTCTTCCTCTCTGGTTGGGTTCTCTGGGTAGCTTAGGACCTTCGCTATCTTATGCGCCACTCGGGGGACACTCTACCGCGCTCACTGTCGCCGGACACGACGCGCAGCGCCGCCGTGTTTCCGCCAGAGCTCGGTCCTCTCGTGGCCATCCCTCTCCACGTCGTTTCAAGTCAAGCCACCTAGCTAAAAAGCTTCGCCGTAGTTCACTGGTGCTATAGGAAACCCTAGCGCACGCTCTACCGGCCTGAGAACGCCGGCGTATCGCCGAGCACCTCCACCAAGCCACCATGGTCGACGACAAGCACCTTCTGGTCGCTCCGCCGTGGGAAAAAGGGGGTCAATCGTTTCGCTAGTATCCTAGGATCACGTTGGTATCCTCGGTTTGGACGGAGACCTCGCCGTTGCGGAGAAATCGCCGGCGAACTTTGTCTCTGTCGGGGGGAAGAAGAACCTGACATGTGGGTCCCGCTATCAGCGACTCACTGTTTCCCTCCTCTTTTATTCAAATTCATGATTTTGTGCAATCTTGCAAAAATCATATCTCATGTTTCTGAGCTCCAAACATTGTGCAACAAATTTTGTGGCATTCCTTGAGATGGCTAGTTTTTAGGAAAAATATAAAATGTGCCATGTTTTCTGTGAAAAATAATTGTTATGAATTAATCTTGTTATTTCCAAGTAAATTCATATCTCTTGGTATACTGCTCCAATTGTTATGATATTTTTATGCTATTCCTTATGTGGTACTAGTATGCTCTAATAAATATTTCATGATTTTTGAAGCAGTATATCACTGATATGTAATTTATGATGGTATTATTGCTTGAATCCTTGTTTAAATCATAATAAATATTGTATGCTTATACTGGTGCCCTTCTTCAGTGTCAATTGTGGTTATGGTAGTAGTGTCATATAAATAATATGAAAAATCTGTTGTTTGACACTATTTAGCCCATGTTTCTTAATTTATGTAATAAGCACCTTGTCACATGTTAATTAAATATCTTAAGTTTGGCATGTGCTATTGCTCTGAACGTTTTATGGTGATGTATATGTGGCCTGCTTATGCTCCTGTAATTTTTGTAGAGTTTTCTGAGCATTCTTGCGGGTACCTCTTAATTGTGCTCTTTTATGGAATTAAATTAATAAAAGCTTCATAATTGAGGATTTAGTAGCTAACATGTGGTTTTATGGTAATATTGTATCATGTTTGTTCTTATGAGTCACTTGGTTGGCACTAAATATGCTTTTGCTATGTTGGCAAATAATTAATTAAATGTATATAGCTGTTCTGGGCAGCAAAGGATTAATCTGATTATTGCCTGATGTTAGCTTCATTTTCTGGAAGACTTGTCTATACCAAAGTTGTTGTAAACTTTGTGTTCTAACAGTAGTTAAAATTTGGGGACAATTGGCCCAGTAGTTTAAAATCTATAGCTTTTCTAAGTGAAGTTCCAGAACTAGGTGCTCTCAGTTTTTCTGGGACTGAGCCTGGAACTTTGTTTAATTGGCTTGTGTAACTTATGAATCTTGCTGAGATGTCTAAAGATAAAATGTAAACAATTTCATAAGCTTTCCAGAATGTCTTAATTCATATCTATTGGATTTATATATCTCCAGTTATGAATTGTTCTTTGGACTTCTTGCTGTTGGTAGATGCTGTTTATTTGTGTAAGTTAGTACATCTTTGTTAGTTTTGGTGGGACTCTTCTGTGAACTTGTAAAGAAGTTTACTCAGTAAATGAGTAAACTGTGGTGTTGTGACCATGATCATGTTAAGCATTCACCACTTCCTCGTATGCATACATTCCTCACTCATTGCGTGCATGCAATAGGTGCACCGGAGATCGCAGCGTCGTTCGAGCTCGAGAGGGTGAATCCAGAAGGCCCGGAGGTCACCCCAGAGACGGAGGTCCAGCCAGCAGGACCCGAGGAGCCTGAAGAGGAAGTCGAGTGCCCTAGTCACGAGCCCGCGTCATTCGTGAAAGGCAAGCCCCAGAGTATCTTAAGTCTCCCACTTTATTTTCAAAGCATGTTTGATTATGTTATATCTATTGTTGCATTACGTATAGGAGTTGTTATGGAACCCTTGCTGCATTATATCTTTTTCCTTATCTAGATATCTCACCTTACCCTGGTATAGAGTTAGGATCGAGTAGTAGCCTAGCCATGCTTTAAACGGTAGAAGTCGGGTGATATCCTGTCACCTGCGCGAAATAGGGCTTCTTGTTGGATCACGGTTGGCTATATTTGCTATCGTGGGAAAGGAACCTAGTTAAAAATGATTTAAGCCCGGTGGAGTTTTGCAAGGTGGTAGTAACTCCATATGTGGTAGCTAAGGACCGATCATTGTACGTCCTCTTGTCATGTTGAACGCATGCCTGACACTTAGTTGGTCGGATAACTCGTTCCGACCGCGAAGCCTAGTAGTATGACTCAGGCCGGAAGACCGGAAAGTATAAAGTGCGCACTACCAGAGGAAGTGCGGTGTACGGGGGGCCATTGGCGTAAGACCAAGGGCAGGTGATTTAAAAGTTCTGATCTTCCTGGCAGAGTGGCAGCCCTAGGAGTGCGGCGCTGATCGGAGCCGCGATTTCTGACTCGTACCAAAGGTGACCCACTTGCTCTCCGACGGGGGATGCATGGTTGAGTGCTAGGAATAACGCTCCAGCTAGATAGGAATCAATTCGAATCGTCATCTCTCCCGGATAGTGAGAACTTGATAGAGCAGAGGCAAACATAGCATTCACTAAATACTTAATGGTTCTTTAATGATGATGTTGAGGATAGCAAGCACGAAGAAATACTGAAACTTGATATGGTTATTATTGTTTGTTAATAATCAAGTGAAGTGCTTAGTCTAGGTGCTAATCTAGTGATAGGTTAATGATAATCGAAATGGTGCTAATAAGAATGGTTTACTATCCAACTTAAGCTCTTTTGCAAATATATGAGTCAAGCTAGCTCCACCTTATACTCAACCTTGCATGATCTTTGGTGTCTTTTATGTGTGGTTCGATGGGTAAGTCTAGCTGAGTACATCCTCGTACTCAGGGTTTATTTCCGCTTGCTGCAGATGACATCTTCTATGACGGGTTCTGCAAGACCTGTCTTCACCCTGCTGGGGATGAGGACTAAACCATTGGGCGTGGTTCTCTAATGACTTCTTACCTATGTTGCTTTTGGTGGATGTGATAAAACCCGGGCTGTAACAAGAACCAGTGATGTGTGTGGGAATACTATGTTGCTTCCGCTACTTGAACTTGTGTTGTAATAATTTAAGTAAACTCCGTTGTGGTGTCACTTCATCGACAGTGAATGAACTATGTAACAATTGATGTGTTGTGTTGAACTATTACGATCTTGGTTCATTGCAAAGTTGGTTTGAAATCCTTCATGGTTTCAGTTGACTACCGGGATTATATGAGCTCAAATTTGAAAACTTGGTTGTCAGCACGATCATTTCTACACTTGATCTCTTATAATTTGGTCAGTTCTGTGACTGCTGGCATCAGAGCAAGTTCAGCATTAAATGCATCATTTGTTTATTTAAAATAAAAGAATTTTTAAATAAATTGTACAAACCAGCACCTAAGGTATGCCAGTGGTTGAATCCTCCTTGCCCATATAAGGACTTTAGTTGGCTATATAAGTACTGACTTGGGGGGTTTTAATTATGTATCTCCAGCAGCACTCAGGTATGGATGTGTGATGACCTCACTATGCTACCCTGTAGTCTAATGGTAGAGGTAGCCTTCATATGTGAATTAGCCACATATGTCGCTAGATTTAAATTGTACAACGTCACACCTACGCTCAGGTAAGTGTGAGCTGTGACAGCTTGATCGTCCAAACGACAGTCTAGGGGAGTGTTGACGGTGGTTTTCTAGAGTGGTTGCATGTCTAACTATGGAACCACGAAAGAAACTTAATTGGGGAGCAATTAATTTCTCAGGTAGATGTGGTGTCATTGTTTGTGTATGCCGGGGTATGTGCAAGTGATGTGCACTTAGTTTACTGCTTTCTTGAGTGAAATATTGGGACTTGTTTGGGCTACAATGAAGTTTTGTGCAAGTACTCTAATAGCGCGTGTGTAAATCGTTAGTTACCAAATTGAGAGACGAATGCATGCCACCGTATATCCGTTGGAATGATAATTTTCTAAGTTTGTGAGGACGTACGGATCATGCATGCATCATATCGCATTCATACATACATTCTGTCTACTCCTTCCTTTACAATGTTGTCCCTTTTTAATAAATAAGTATTGCTTAAATAATCCTCTCTCACCCATAGTTATTCCTTTCCACAGATGGACGTGCCCGCCTCACCTCTCCCTAGTGACACCTTTCTGAGTGAGTTTGGTACTCCTACCCTGCTGTGGAGGGTGTTGCAGTCAGTTAGGTAACCGGAGCCACCTCAATACTCCTTTGTGGGAGGTGGATATGTCAGGAGGCTTGCAGTGGCTTGCCGTGCAGGGTGTTGTCCCTCCACATGGAGGCAGGCCCGCATGGATAGGTTGGACCTACAATGCGGATGGGCAGACTCCGTGCGAGGCAGCTCAGGTTGCAGCCCATGCCATACTGCTCAACATCTGTTAGAGGTTTGGTGATGAGCTGACAGGAGGGCCAGTGGCCTCCATTCCCCATGCTGACCTAACAGAAGGCTGAAAAGTATGCTCACAAGTTTCGCAAGCAAGCTAGACTCCTGGAGCAGGCCCAGAAGGACCGTAATGATTGGGAGGACATTGCGAAGTATCGTAGGCAGCAGTGGGTGAAGGCCACTCGGGAGAGAGATCATAAGCAGGTGTAGATGAGTCAGCTAGCTTGGGAGAATGATACCTTGCAGGAGCACTTAGTGCAGGTCACTCACGAGAAGGACACTACGCTGCGTGTGTTCGAGAACATGTGCCGGGCATGGGAGTTGCACCGTGTTCACTCGGCTGAGCGGGAAAACTATTTGTAGGATCAGGTTGAGGCTGGTCTTGTGGAGATTCACCGCCTCAACAACTTGCTACACCCTATTCCTCGCCCTGCACCAGTTTACCTAGATGTGGCACCTCAGGTGATCGTGGCCGATGATGATGGTTTGGAGGTAGATGGACAGGCCGTGGTTGCACCACTCTTGCATGAGGATGTGGAGGACGAGGAGCTTGAGCCGGTTAGCGATGAGGATGGAGAGGCGATCTTCAACGCTGACTCGGACGATGAGCCTAGGTGTAGTGGGTAGTGTTGGTAGCCGCCTTGTGAGGTTCTTTTGTATATTGACCGGTGGCAGTCAACTTGTCATCATGATGTAATCCTAAACCTTGATCTTAGTTCCTGTGTTTGTGCTATGGTGATGTAATAACCTTATGGACCGGTTGTTGTAATTACTCTATCATGTTTGAACGGCTGTTGACGATGTTTCCCTTTATTGTGCATTGGATGGATATCTGTGTCATGTGCTGTGATTGGTGATGTTGTTTTGTGGAATTGAGTTATTGTGCCTCTTTCTATAAAGTTATTCCCTCGAAAACTTTCGTGCATGATTATAAGTTCTTCTACGACAAATCTTGTCATCATCAATACTCAATGACTGTGTCTTTACACATGTCTCGAGGCACTCGAGGTGCGGGAAATCATGCAAACATGGATCCACCCCCTCCTCCCCCACCATCGAATCCAACAGAGCTGATGCAAATGATGGTGGAAAGACAGAGGTTGCTCACTGAGACTATTCATTAGATGGCAAATCAGGGTGGTCGGAATGTGCAACATGGGCCAACACCTAACCAGTACAGCAGTTTCAAGGATTTCATGGACACTAAGCCCCCATCTTTCAGAGAGGCTGAAGAACCCCTTCAGGCTGAGTGGCTGAATACGGTGGAACAGAAGTTCTGCTTGCTTCGGCTGACCGAGTGTCTAAAGGTGGAATATTGTTGACAGGAAATAAGACCCAGTTCTATATACTCAAAAGCCCGTCAACAGTCCTCGACTAAAGGAAGATAAGCATCACATGAACATATTTATCACTAATAAAGTTCCACTTGTACTCTTAACTTGTTCAATGCAGGGAAGAAGGAAATGAGCCCTGTGAGCCCCATAACCTCGGTCGGCCGACCATGGTTTGGGCCCACCAGGGTCTCCACTCCATGGCATGAGCCATGGCATACTCCAAGGAGTCAATCCCAACCCTAGGATCCAAGTGTGCTTGCCCTCAATGGTTCAAACACTTAGCACATGGATCCTTGGGCCAATTTTGGAAAACACTTCACATGACAAGTGGGGACACCACTAGGAGGCGAGTGGTGGGCCAGGGGCCCCAAAGGTCGGTCGGCCGACCGACCAATTGGGTGATGCCACCAGGCCAAGCCTCCCACCGACTTAAGGACCTTCGAGAAGGTCAGTGGGACCCACAGTCAGCCAAAGGGTAGGTTGACCGACCTACATGTGGGCCCCATCTGGAGTCGGTTCACTCCCAACGACCTTCCTCATGTGTGGCAATGCTTCAAACATCCATCTAAGGCGGTTGGGAGGTTGGTGCATCCAAGGGTGTTGAAGGAAGGATCACGCGGATTGCTAACGTGGCACCCACTCTCTCACCCCTATATAAGGAGGGGTCCTCCATCTCCCATGAACTTCTTCCATCTTCATATTTGATTTCCAAATCTCACTTGGGAGATCAAGTGTAGTGTAGTCTAGTCTAGAGTGGGAGTTAGAGTCGAGTCAAGCGAAGCTCGGGTCTCCGAAGCTGTCTTCTCGAGAGTCTGGTATAGCTCTTGTTCCTTTTCTCTTGTATTACATTCTTTATATCAATAGTCTTTCTTTACTTTACTAAGTATTTACTTCAAGTCTTTACTTTGAGTATTGCTTAGTGCATTACTATACTTATTATAGTGTTGTGTCTTAGTCTTATTAGTGTAGCTGCCTTAGTTAGATTAGTGTCTTCAACACCTTGTGTGTGTTCCACTACCATTAGGGGCTTTGACTATTTACGTGATAGTTGATGTTATAAGACTAGTGTAAGCGAGGTGCTTAGGCTAGCGCTTATTAGTGGATGCCACCGTATCAAATGTGTTAGCGGGCGGCGGTGAAGCGTGACAGGTCTCTGCTTCCCAGTAGGTTCTATTCACGTCGGGTATGGTCTATAGGCGCCCATAAGACAAAGGTCCGCTTGGATAGGTGTTTCATCCTCCTATTGCAGTCGACTTCCACCACACAATACTGTCTGGATACTAGTCTAGTTGAGTCATTTACATTGATTAGGATTAGAACACAGAAGTAGAGTTAGATACATAGGGGTCCTTACTCACTCGTTGTCCTCCCACCTAGCTAGCTCACTACCAGTTATCTTTACTTACCTTTATCTGACTTATCTATTATTCTATCTTGCTATTCTTACAGCCCTATTAGCACTAGTGAACTTAGATTGAGTAGACACAAACTACGGATATCCATCCATATATTTATTAAGAGAACCTTAGTCCGCTTCCCATGAGCGAACTATAAATTACGACACCGCGGATACTCACCACACGGTTGAAGTGCTACGGCGGTACTTGTGCGCTTGCAGAGTTACCCTTGGTACGTCTTGTGTCACCGCTAGAGTTTAGCGTTGCTTAGCATTTATGGAGCCGTTGCTCAGGGTAGTCTGACACCCTATCCTAGTAACAACCTAGGCTTGCATTTAAGGAGTGATAGTTAGGCTCCACCATTTCTAGATACTTGTCACATCTTACTCTAGCCGATGTGCGTTAAGATTTGCCAACAAATATGCAGCTCATTAGTTGCAGGGTTCGGCTGGCATCTAGTGGAATCAGCACTGGGAGGCTCTTCCAGATAATACTGTGATTGACTGGAATCTCTTCCGTGAAGCTTTCAAGGGGCACTTCATACCTCCTGGGGTCATGGAGATGAAGCATACTGAGTTTATGCAGCTAACTCAGGAGAACAAAACTCTGAAAGACTATCTGCATGCTTTCAATCATCTGTCAAGGTATGCGCCTGAGTTTGTGAGCACCGAGGCAAAGAAGATTGCTAGCTTCAAGAGGGGTCTTGGTCCCAAACTGTTGAAGACTATGGGCCACACTAAGTGTGCCACCTTCAATGAGTTTGTCACTGATGCTCTTACTCAAGAGAATTACAACACTGTGTACATTGCGACTAAAACTCTCAAGTGAGCTTTTGAGGTAGGGGCATCTCAATCCAAGGCTCTAGTGGCATCTAAGCCCAAGTATCATGCTCCAACTCCTAATATGCAAAACCGCCATCCAGTGAAGAAGAATCAGGCAAAGATGTGGTTTTGCAAGGGGTACTCTATTGCTCTTCCTAGGGGGAACACTGAGCCCAGCTATGCCAAGACTCCACCTGCCAATCGTCCGTGCAAGAACTGCAATCAAACGGGGCATTGGCAAAGCAACCACCCTTACCCACCGAAGAAGGCCAACCAAGGGAACATCTGTCAGGGGCGTGTTCACTATACTACAGTGGAAGCCATCCCTGTTGGTGTGGTAGTCACAGCTGGTAGTTTGGATAACCAATGTGATGCACTTGTGCTTTTTGATTCAGGAGCATCACATTCCTTTATGAGTTCAGATTTTGTGTCTAACCATAATCTCAAGGTAGACACATTCCTTTGTGCTTTTTGATTCAGGAGCATCACATTCCTTTATGAGTTCAGATTTTGTGTCTAAGCATAATCTCAAGGCAATTACACTTGATAAAGGCAGTTATTGCATTAGTGCTGCTAGAAATAATATTTCTACAAATCAAGTGGTTTTGGGGGCAACTCTAGAAATAGGATTCCATCAGTTTCTTGCTGATCTGGTTGTTTTGCCTGGTGTGGGCATAGATGTAATTCCGGGAATGAAGTGGATGAGTGGTAATGGGGTTCTTATTGACACCACTACTCACGTAGTGATATTAAGAGATCCTGGTACTAAGAAGGCATTCTTAGTGCAACTTCCTCGTGATATTCATATCCACAGCACAATGAACACAATTACATCTAGGGCCATTGAGGATATTCCGGTGGTGTGTGAGTTTCCAGATGTGTTTCCTGATGAATTGCCCAGGCTTCCTCCGGACCGGGATGTGGAGTTCAAAATTGAATTGCTTTTAGGTACTGCTCCTATCTCTAGTAGACCGTATAGAATGCCGCCAAATGAGCTGGCTGAGCTTAAGACCCAGTTGAACAAATTGTTGAAGAAGGGTCTTATCCGTCCTAGCTCTTATCCTTGGGGTTGTCCGGCTATCTTTGTGAAGAAGAAAGATCAATCTTTGCGCATGTGTGTGGTTATCGCCCACTTAATGCGGTGACTATCAAGAATAAGTATCCTCTTCCTCACATTGATATCTTGTTTGATCAGTTGTCTAAAGCTAAGGTATTCTCCAAGATTGATTTGTGGTCTAGGTACCATCAAATCAAGATCCGTCCTGAAGATATACCCAAGACGGCTTGCTCGATGAGATATGGGCTGTATGAGTATCTTGTCATGTCCTTCGGTCTTACGAATGCACCGACACACTTCATGTATCTCATGAATTCGGTCTTCATGCCTGAACTAGACAAGTTTGTGGTGGTCTTCATTGATGATATCCTAGTATTTTCTCGCAATGAAGAAGAACATGCAGAGCACCTGTGTGTAGTGTTAACCCATTTGCGTGAGCATCAGCTTTATGCTAAGTTTAGCAAATGCGAGTTCTGGCTAAAGAAAGTACCTTTCTTGGGCCATGTCTTGTCTGAAGAAGGGATATCAGTTGATCCGGCCAAAGTGCAAGAAGTGGTAGATTGGAAGGTTCCAACTTCTGTGCACGAGGTTTGGAGTTTTCTGGGTTTGGATGGGTATTATCGTCGTTTCATTCTAGAGTTCTCGAAAAATATCCAAGCCTATGACTCGCTTACTTCAGAAAGATGAGAAGTTCGTGTGGATGCCAGAATGTGAGGAGGCATTCCACAAGTTGAGGACATTGCTGACATCAGCTCCTGTCCTGGCTCAACCCGATATTGAAAAGCCTTTCGATGTCTTTTGTGATGCATCTGGTATCGATCTGGGCTGTGTGCTTATGCAAGAAGGTGAAGGGTCGAGATGGCGGACTAGAGGGGGGGTGAATAGTCCTTTCTAAAACTTATTACGCCAGCTAACCGAAACAAATGCGGAATTAAAACTGTCGGTCTAGCTGAGACTACACCCCTCTATCTAAGTTCTCTAGCACCTTGAAAAGATCCTAAACAAGCAAGCAAGGTGCTACCTTAGCAAGAGCTCACCTAACCAAATCTAGAAGCAAGGTCACACAAACCTATGC
>Ga0182004_10002000_pt1 | contig 15573 bp, 10 predicted proteins | sample Sormic07211540_1_FD_120479 | JGI IMG/M metagenome (GOLD analysis project Ga0182004, IMG submission 120479) | Endophyte microbial communities from Sorghum bicolor roots, Mead, Nebraska, USA - 072115-40_1 MetaG | ecosystem: Host-associated > Plants > Roots > Unclassified | place: USA: Nebraska...
GATAGTCCCAAGTTATACTTGCCTTGATCAAAGCTCTCCTGAGCTTGCTGGTCTTCAAATGCTTGGTCTTGATCACCAACGTACGGCTCACCGTCTATACCCGATCATCAATCAACAACACGTAATCCAATGTAGACAATCATACACGAAGCAAACAAACTATAATTAGAACAATACACCAAACAGTGGTAAACCAAAGAGAAAAAGTTTATGAAAATATTCTACACAGCGCTTCGATCACACAAACGTAAAGTTCACGAAAATCGAAATTAAAACGGAGAAGTTATGATTTCCTATAGATAAATAATTAATTAAATGCTACTGTGAAATTAAAAAGTTTCAAAACAGTGAATAAATACTTCTAACATGTAGAGCTCGTGAATACAAGTCTATCAAAATTTGAATGGACAAAAACAGAGTTAAAATGAATATTTTATGAGCAAAACAAGATCACCGGCAAAACCGTAAATAGCAGAAAGCATATTTTGAATGAAGCCGAGACGGTTTACGTTTTCAACACAGCAAAGCGTATTTGGTAAAAGACGCCAGGGACCGCGGGTTCAATAGTTAAAAACTTCAAGGGCTCTTTAGAAAATGTTACCCCGAAGGGGTAACTTCTATTCTGGGCCACAGGATCCCGATCGGACGGTTGAGATGAATTGGGAGGGGGTGAAGGGCGTCCGCCGGCCGGAACAGTGGCCAGGTGACGGCGCCATGGCCGAAATACAGGGAAGATCGCCGGAGTTGGTCGATTGGGCGCTACTGTGCACCAAAAACGAAACCGAGGGCACGGGAAGCAAGAAGGGACTAACGCGAGCTCACCTAGGCACTTTTCGTGGTCGGGGAACAACCGAGAACGGCTCGCGACGTGGGATAGCGGACCGAAGCTCCTGTTTGCAAAATCGGCATTATTAGGGTGGCACCGAGGCCTGGAGAACGTTCAAAAGAAGGTCGGGAGTTTCTTTACCAACTCAGGAAGCTCGGCCAACGATCTTTGAAGGCCACAGACGGTCACTAGGCGCTGAGCCGCGGCGGTGCCTTCGATTCTTCCCTGGCGAGATCCAAACCGCACCGAAACGTCGACTAGGGCACGAATTAGTCGGCTTCGATGCGAAAGGGAACCTGCGGGGTGGATTTGGGAGCTTTATAAGCCTCGGTTTCGCCTCTTCACAAAAGATTCCAGGAAAATCGCAATCTGGTAGCTTTCCATGTTTGAGTCCTGCTCGGCTCGCGTCCAGGAAGAAGGAGAGGGCACGCTGACGTGCGGGCCAGTGCGGCAGTGAGATAGGAAGAAAGAGGGGAAGCGCTGACGGGCGGGGCCAAGCTGCCGCGAAAGAAAGAGAGAGAGGCGGGGTGCGCGTGCGCGTGCGGGTGCGGGGAGGGAGGAGTTGGACCAGGGAGGGAAGCTGGGCCGCTGTCTGCTGGTCGGGCCAGAAGGGGAGTACAGGGAGCCTTCTCTTTTTTTTCTTTTTATTTCCTTTTGCAAAACTTTTCCAAAGAGAATTTTTGAACAAAAACAAAAGGATAAAAACACAAACACACAACACAAAAATAAATGCTATTCTCAGCATCAATGCAAAAGCATGTTGCTACTCTTATAGTGAATTTTATTCTCCACAAAATAATTTATTTGCTAAATTCAATGCTCATAAAAATACTTAAATAAATCAAATTAATTCCTATTAATTAAAAATCCAGATTTTGGGTGTTACAAAAAGCTAGAGTTCTTTCCACCCTTTATGTTCAAGTTGCTAGAAAGCTTATTTTATTGTTTATTGCATATCCAAATATTCATGTTACAAGATCATCGATTAATAATCAAGCACTAGTAAGAACTACCCCAATGCATATCCAAATAGGTATCAAGAAATTCAGATAACAAGCATCTATAATTTTGCAAAGGTCGTGAAGGTGGACACGTGAATATGATAAATATTATATTAATTGTGTATGGGTAACAAGGATAGTCCCAAGTTATACTTGCCTTAAGCATTTATACAATTCTCACATCATCAGCTTTTAGTCATCACCTTCTTATCTTGAGCACTCGTAAGCAGTTCTCACCTACTCGCAGATCGTAGCAACCAAGCACACCAACAAACATACAAGCAACAAATAGAAACAACTAAGAACAACACACCAGACAAGATAAAGCAACATACTAAAGGAGAGCTCGCTGCTATGGTCACGAGAGCGCAAGAGACACCGATAAAAGAATTATCATTAAGAAATGAACTTTATATTGCAATAGAAAGAAAAGACTACAAGCTTTGTTTATTTTATTTCAATAAAACATAGTAAAATTATTAATCCAGATTGAATAAATCATATTTAAATATAAAACCGAGTTGAAACTATTCATATTTTATTTTATTTTATTTTCTAAATGTTCTCACATAATTTATTCTATAAAATCAAGCTTTATCTTTGCAAAAGAAATAAGCGTGTAAAAATTGCATAAGGAGCACGTTTGACCAAACTAAATTACTATAATTATAGATATATGTATTAACATTAATCAAATTAAATTAGAGTTTGTTTATGAAAGATTGATATTAAACTTACATTAATTTTATTTATAACATTGGGTGTGTATGTATTAATCAATTTAATATTTAGTTATATATACAAAACGTGACATGAAAAACACCAACACTAACACGTAGATTACATCTTTATGAATCTAACACAACTTGAATGGGTCAAAACGGAGTTAAAACGGAGAGGATATGGTTTCAACAAACTAGTGTATTTATTTTGTATTTCTAGAGTTATTTTTTAAAGAAAAATAGTCACAAAACTCATATGATATCATCATGAGATCATCATGACATCAGTACGGCCTTTGATTAATTAAATAATATATAGACAAGGTGATCTGTAGGCTAACCTTAATTTAACGGGCATAATTGTTGTCAAGGCGATGGTGATTCTGCTGCTGAATAGAATCAGTCGATGGTGAGTTGCATCAGGTGCACCTGAAGTATCTCGATAAGTAGATAGACATGCACCGTGGAAGCGAGGTAGCAAATTGCCGTCATGTAGGCTGCGACTGGTAAAATCAAGCACTGAATTGCTGAGGCTAACTAGATAGAGCAGAGAAAGAAAATGTAACCATATGAATGTTTAGTGCTCACCAATGCCAAACAAGGATCGACGGCCAGGGTTCTGCAACGGATGGTGAATCATAGACAGGATCTTGATATCAGGACGGACGACGGTTAGACTTGCAGATGGTGGCTGGTGATGGGCGGCACATTGATGACGCTTGACACGTGCAGATAACCGGCATCTATAGAGTCTAGACTGTCGGCGATGATCGATCTCAGGGTGAAGCATGGCAACTACTGAGATGCAACAGAGCTTGTACATGGTAAAGATCACAGCGGCAGGAGCATTTGTGGAGCACCGAGATCCAGCTAGGAGCAGACGATGACAAGGCACACAACAGTTCGGAGGCAGGTCGACAAAGCTTCTTCTTGGATAGTTTGGGTCGCGCGAGCGGCCGGGGATGCAAGACGAGGCGGCGACGGCAATGACGTCCTAGGGATGCGTGGTATTCTCCCTTATATTCTCCGGTGGCTTCCAGTTTGAGAAGCTGGTTCCACGTCACCCGGATTAGTATTAGCCATTCGATCTTCAATGGTACGGCTGTGGATGCTCGGAGTGGATTTCACAAGAAGCGGCTTCCTATCCTTCTTTTTAACTTATTAGGTAGCGTGCCCGTGCGTTGTTACGGAATAACTAATATTATATACTAAAATCACATGAATCGCACCATAAAATAACATATAGTAAAAATTAAATACCAATATTAAAGTTCTGTTTAGTAAAAAAATAAAGTTTATAAAATTAACAGTCATTGAGAACACAGAGTCACAAGCTCACAAACTGTATTGTATAGAAATCTCATATGTCTATTTTTTTCATGCGCCAATAAATCCACGAATAAATTCCACTATATCTCCTTGCAATTCTATACATATGTAAATATAAGTGTCTACCACATGGATAATACTACGTGTTTTGAAAATTTTCCCACAAAACCTTAAAACAAAATACGTTATACTCACCGTATAAATATGCGTGACTTTAGATCTATTCTACGTAGATATATATTGTACAATAAGATATCCATTAAGTGTATGTGGCAAAATTTACTATCAGCAATTACGTGAAACCATACTGCTATTATGTCTGATAAAAATAAAAATAAAAACTAATTGGAAGTATAGTTAGTGCCCTGTTGCAAGGAGCAAATAGCTATGTTAGAGATTACCACGACCAATCATATTTATACTGCACAGCTCTACCCTGACAATAAAAAGTGACAATTTGTATTGATGAACAGTTGTAACAAATTTTCCATGACAAATTCAACATTTTATCACTATTGCTATTGGTAGGTGTCCAAGATTCTCAATGGTAAAAACACCATATGTGGAAATCTTACTTTGACTGCAACCACCATTTATATCATCAGCCCAGGGACTGATCTAGAAACTCGGGAAATATAATATATACATCACTGCTTGTTTATATAAGCACTACAATAATATATATGTCTATATGATAATAATATAAAAGAAAAAAGGAGAAAGTAATAAATACTCACACACGCATGCGTACTGGGCCCATCCTTATCCGCCCGTCAACTCTCCCTCGGCTCTCTCCTGTCCGTACCAATCCCCTTCCTCAAATTCTCCGCTTCTTGAGCTCTTGGCTCTCTCGCTTCCTCCCCGCTTCCTCCTCTCTGACTGTCCGAGGTGGCTCTCCCTTCACCCTTCTTCCAGATTTGTAGGAGGCGGAGCACGAGCTCGGGCAGTAGCGGCGGCAGCCACTGGGCCCTCCGGAGGAAGTTGTGGAGCAAGGCGGTGATGGAGCGCAGCAACTGGACATAGGTGTGGTGCATGTCGGCGAGCATGTAGCGCTGGTGAATGGCCAGCATCTGGAGCTCGGAGCGCACCCGGCAGTGGCGCACCGCATACTCCTCCATCTTGGACTGGTCGTACCCCATGGCGACCCGACCGACCAGAGCAGCCGGCTGCCTGCCGCCTACAAGAACCACTTTTTATTCCTCCCTCTCCTCACAGCAGAAGAGCCCAGTCACAGCAGCAACAGGTGGGGCGAATCTAGATGGGGAGCAGCTAGCGAGTGGGCAGGCACTGAGGCGAGCAGATCTGGAGTGGCTATCACCTCCTACCGGCTACAACAGGGAGTGGGATCAGAGAAGGTATACATTGATGACACTAAGTGGTGATAGAGATCAGAACTCAATTAGATCATGCCTCTCTAATGAGGCGGTGAGGTATTCAAGATGCTTGAGGTTGGAAATATGCCTTACTACCAGAAGAGTTCAGGTTTCAAAGGTCGGTAAATCTTATTTCACATTTGCAATAATACTTTTAATTTTACTGCACACTTAGCAGTACGAATACTAATTTGAAACAATTGGCATTTAGACTCTGCAATGATGGTTTGTGGTATACCGACAATGGAGGAGTTTCTATGTTTTGAAGAGGACAAGGCGATGGGATCCGACAACCTCACCTAAACACTACATAAGTTGTACATGTGGGAGAAGAAGCTTCTTGAGGAAGTTAAGGTGTAGAATGTGCTTTACATATTCGGATTTGTTAGGAATGTTGTGGTATGTGAGATTGCTTTTGGCCTTTTGGGCATATGATTCTATCTGTTTGTGCCTACATGCTTGTAGATCTTAACTAAGAGTGCACAATAAAAATCTCGTATGTGAAGCTTCTAGATTTTATCCTTTCTCTCACATTATCCTGGCTTTGTTCTATTTATAATTTTTGGAGTTGTTGTATATAGAAATTTTAGCTTCTGATTAGTTTTGAGTTAATATAGTGAGAAAATTTGCTCATAGCCATCAAATTCTATACTGCTTCCCTCATTGCCATAAAAAAATAATCGCTTTCCTTCTCTGCCATCAATTTGGGTTTTTTGTTTCCTCAACTGCCATTACCGTGAACAAGCCCAGGGTTTAGGGCAACTGCCTATTCTGTTAGCAATCTGCAGTTAGACTGGATGGGGATGACAGCTTTACCCCTCCAAAAAATTTGTCCAAGAATTCCTTGCTTGCCATTGATGTCCAGAACGATATACAGGAGGTATGACAACAACAAATACTATAGACACATGAGAGGCAACATTAAAGCAACATATTTTTAACACAATTAAAATGACATTAGGCATACACTATTAGATGTCCATTGGTTCACCGAGCAAAGTAGCAATTCATTAGTTCACAGACCAAGCAAAAGAGCAAGTTCAACCAGCCATCATTGTCTATATAGTCTGCAACTTGGCTCATTCTCGCTAAGCAAAATAAGCAGCCATAAGTTTGCATAGCAAGCAAAATAAGGCAGCTACACTATTAACATCACAAGCCACATAGATGATATGCATAAACTACAAATTAAGATCTAGAAGTTTCCTCTTGCTTCTAGTGTGTGCAGCAGGGCTTTGGTTTAGAGGAGTCTTGCTCGCCATAGCTGGACTATCTGGTGGCACTGGAACCATATTTTTCTTCTTGTTCACTTGTGCCTTAGCTTTTCTTTTATCCATTTTCTGTTCTATAGGTGTGGATGTGGAAGGTGGTGGTGTCGTTTCACCTAAAGACATGGAAGGGTACTCAATGGCAAGCAGATCAGGTTGGTTTGAGCCACTTACATGCATGTGAGAGAGTTTTACAATTTCAGAGGATAATATCATATACTATAATCAAGAATTGGAGTTTTGCAATTTCAGCATAGCTGAGAGAGTTTCCAGAATTTAAGTTAACTGAAGCACCTTGGCTGTAATATAAAAAAAGGATACATTTTTAAGAATAACAAATATGAATATAACATGTGAAATCTGTAAGTGCATAGAGGCATACCTAGAAGGAAATTGCATTGTTTTAGGTCCGGCTTTAACTGGGACAATACTACTCTCACATGATGGTTCAATTGTTTTCTTCCTCCTCTTTGGTTCCCCCCTGCATTTTATGAATCACATCCAATAATTAAAATGGCGGCAACCTGGAATTAATAACAAGTGGCAAAAAAAATTAAAGATGAGCAATGTCAGCATGCTTACTTCTCAGCTAGCATGGCTGCTATATCATCAGGGTCACCGTACTTGCAGTTATACCAGCGGTGGCCATATCCCTTGTAGATGGGGCACTGATGTGACCCTTTCTTCTTTGTCGTGCTGCTACCACCCTCAGTACATCTTTTTTTTCTCTCTTTCTGCCTTCTACCAGCCGTAGGTTTTAGAAGCAGTGGCTTCATAAAGAAACCATGGTCAGATTTCAGCCACTGAGACTTGTCAGGTATGGCAGATATAAGGTCCTCATACGCTGCTCCAAATTTCTCAACAGAATAATACATGTCAACATGTTTCTCCAATTGTTCTGCAAGAGATGTAATGAATGCAATAGCATGTTTGCAAGGAATCCCTGAGACTTGCCATTTCCTACATGTACAGGTTCTTGCTTCTAGGTTGACAACACATTTGAAGCCACTGCCACCCTTCACAGATACCTCTGCTACGGTATCCCCATTTCTTTGTACATCCATATCCAAGTTTCTGCTTTGCTCCTTCAATGTCTTGACGATGTGTGGTAGAATAATCCCTTGAATCTTTCTTGAGATTGTTCTTCTAACATCCCACTTATCCAGGTACTCGATCGCGCCGGTGGCGGCGGCGACGCCTGGTCTCGCGGGTGGGAGCGGCGGTGCATGGCCCTGCGAATGGCGGCGGTCGCACGCGGGCGAGCGAGATCCGGTGCGGGCAAGGGGGATCAGGCTTGGGCGAGATCAGGATTGGGTGCGGGCGGTGGAGCAGGCATGGGGATGTGCGAGCCGCGGGGACCTAGGGTACGCTTCGGCGATTTCTCCATCTATTTTTTTCACACTGCTGAGTTCATCAGTCTGGGAAGGGAACGAGAGGTTTGGGCCTTCATCAGGTCAGTGGCAGGGGCACAACTGTGACTCTCCTTCCAAAGTAACATGGACACACACGTATTACATAACGGTGATGGCATTGAAGGAAAAAAACTATGTAATTAGATGGCAGTTAAGAAAAGAAAATACATATATGTAATGGTGATGGCAGTTGAGGAAACAAAAAAACCAAATTAATGGCCGATAAGGAAAGCTATTATTTTTTATGGCAATGAGGAAAACAGTATAGAATTTGATGGCAATGAGCAAATTTTCTCTAATATATTACAGATCAAGTAGCTAGTTTAGGTATGATTATGAATGTGCCTGCACCAATACCTATTTTGGAGTGCCTATTCATATGTTATTAAGAAAATAATTGTGCTTCTAATATCCTTGCATTTTCTCCCTTTTTTCTTTTTCAGAAATGGTCTATTCGAGAAATGATTGTGTCTATGGTTTTGAGCTCTCTTTTGCATGGGCTTTTTGTTTTCTACATTCAGCCTTTTTGTTTCCAAGTTTTCACTCACCATAATGCTTTTACTTTGCCAGCCTACTTATGGGTCTATATTTTTTGAACAATTTCTCTTGTTTTGTTTTTATTATGTGGCGTGGAGGGCAGCGAGTGTGTGCTACCATTGGGTGTTGGAATATGGTGTCATGCGAACTCGATCTGTGCCACCCTCTCCTCTTCTCCTGGTCGGCTCTGGCGGCAGCCAGCCAGCCATGGCTGAGCCGAACCAGATTCGGCAAAGGTCCCTGACGGTGAGTAGGCAATAGTGCGCAGGCACGATGCTCCCCATGGATGGAAACTACTCCCTCGCCACAATGCAACAGTGGTAAATTTATTTATTATTTATTTATTTATGATTTTGCTTCGGATGTTTGGATTGAGAAATGTGTTTGCTTTGTTCCTAATTTAGTACAAACGGTTCACTGATTAACGAACTAAAATAAATAAGTTGAGGGATTTTGTTCAGGGCCACAGCTGAAGAACAGTCCAATTTGAAAGTCAAATCAATGTCTATATAATAAGAATGCGATTTCTCAATCAAGTCAATGTCTATGTAATAAGAACGTTGATTTCTCATTCAAGTCAATGTCTACAAAATAATAGCTCATGCACTATATTTGCTTTCTGGGTTACCGTACCAACTCTACTATCTGCATTTGTTGCTTTAGGTTACTCACACTGTCTACATATGGACAGTAGGTGATGTTATATACATCTAAGAAAATAGTGGAGCAGTGAAAAAGATTTGGTAGATGTGATTCATTTGGTACTGAATATCATCTTGAAGTTAAGCGTGTGTTCGTATCCCCAAAGGTGAAGCTACCAGATAGCAGTGTGTATGAGAAAAAGCTGAGAGAAAAACATCATGCAAGAGATAACCATTTGTTTATACAATACTCTCTTATGAATCTAAAAGGTAGAGGCAAACATTCTTATTCCCATGAGTTGCACATTGCACACATACTGAAGATTTCTCCAATGACAAGAGTTATTGTACACGCAGAATGTTTTTGGTAGCTACAATTCTTTTTTTACTTGAGGAACCCTCATTGTTGTGCTATGGCAGCAAGCAAACAAAAATGGGCTTGGAGAAGGTTGATAGCAAGGGTTATTTAACAACCTTCAAGGCTGGCCAAGATGTGAGCCTAAAGCCCAAATATTGTCCATCCCTAAAGGAGCTGGATCTAAAAAAACCCAATCCAGCATGATCTTGCAAGTTCAGACCTTCTCGAGATGTTTGAACATGTTTTTATGTGAACTTATATATGACCGTGCTGCCAATGGAGCTCTCAATCAGGTTAGTTGTACTGTACTGAAAGTTGCTGTTCTGATTCATTGATAGTTCCTTAATATGTTTTCCACGTCTGGAGCAGTTCCATGTCTCCAATGCAAATAAGGCACAGAATAATACGTAACTACCTACAGTGGATGGATGAAGGTACCTGAGTGCGGGAGGAGCTGCTCTCGTGGGGCTGGCTGCCTGGATGCAAAGGTGCCGCCTAGCACGTCGTCGGCAATGGCAGCACTCCAACTGGAGATGAGTGCTGATGTAGTTGATTGGCCCGGCCGTGTGGTGATGTGTGCTCATGGCGATGTCCTGGCCGCGTGGTGATGGTGCTGCAGATCGGCCGGATCAGGTGAGGTCTACGGCAGCGCGGTGGTGTCCTCGTGGCGTAGCTATCCTGCGCATCTGGGGTTGGGTGAGGTCGACATACGCGCGATGAAAGGATGTGCCCGCTCGATGACCTAGCCCGCGGTGAGCGACTCCTGAGGCGTCGGGGCTTCGACGGGGGAGGGGAGAAAGGATTGGGTTTGTGATGTAATCACGATATGTTTCTTTATTTGTTGGGTGTATAAAATCAATAATCTTTTGTGCGGGTCCGCAAAAAGTGGCGTTTTGAGGGATACTTGTCCAGGACGGCCCACCTGGAGTGGCATTTTTATGGAGATATATGGCGTTGGCGCGCGGACGCAAGCGCGGCGGACCGACGGAACGAAAAAATTGTCGCACCACGGGGAAGCTTTTGCATTGCTTCTCTTCGACTTCTCTAGCTTCTCACGTGAATCCAGAGAAACATATATAAACTTAGCTTCAGCTTCTCTTTCCCGATTCTTCCTCTTGCCTCCTCAGCTACTCCTCTCTTCCCGTCGCTCTCTCCCTCGTGTCTCGCGAAGCGTCCGCCTCCGACGCGGCGACAGCTGCCACTCCTTCCTCCCTCTCTCCTTCCCTCCCCGTCGTGCGCCTCCGCCGCCCTGTGCTCCCTCTCTCCCGTCGTGGCGGCGTGCCCGCCGGGCCCAGCGCTGCCGCCTCACCGTGCGGCGCGCTCACTGGACGACGGCCCCCCAGGCTAAAGCCCCGGTGCCGGCCGTCCCTGGGCACGGCATGGCGCCCCGCCGGTGACCTCCAGTGCGGGTGCCCCCCCCCCCCGAAGGGCTCCCTCTCACTGGTCCCCGTCTCGGCCTATGGTCCATAAAACCCTATGTGCCTGCCCTTGTCTATTCACCACAATTAGTAAGGATGGGGGCATGTACCGTAGCTTTAGCAATCGTGGTGCACACAACCCCCATTGCCCTCACTCTGCTCGACGACAGGGATCAGCCAGCGCCGATTATGTATGTTGTGTTCTGCTTCAGCATCCCAGTTCCAATTCAGTATTGATGTCTCCGTTTTAGTTCAGCGCAGATGCAGGTAGATGAACACAAGTCAAGTGACGCAGCAAAGCAGAGCAGCCATGCAGCGACCATGTGAGCAAGTGCCTGTTGGTTGTCTTATTCGATTTATATGTATGTAAACATCGATTTGGTGGATATTTCTTAGATAGTGTGGATCGGTTTTCATAAATATGGATATATGAGTTTTTCCTAAACCAAAGAGCAGTAAATATTTTTAGATTTTCTGTTGTTGAGTGATAATTTTTGAATGCTTATTGTCTTCAATTAGCTCCAGTTTTTTAATGTGCTTGTTTTTGGTTTCATATTTACTGGACAGGTCGCATCTTCCGCAAATCAATTTCATTTACCCAATTTTACCATCTATGCTGCTGTGGTTTATGTTCTTGGCGTAGATAGGTACAACAGTTATATATATAATCATGCAATGTCCCTTACTATATTTAAAGTTTTCGTTGTCGACTTAAAGTTATTAGTTATGTCGGTCATTTTTTCCCCATTAATCAGGGAGATGTGTTTGCCTTTCCCATTAATGTGCTTCTGAAAACATTTGGATATGATTATTTATCTGTCAATTTGATGCTGCAGAGTCATATAACTTTAGCAGTCCACTTTATGTATGGTTTGGCAACAAACTTAGGCACTTAGTTCTAAACTAAAAATGCATGATTCCTTCACTACATATTATAATTTACCTAATTGTATTGAAGCTGTCCATATGTATTTAGAATATCCTGTCCCTTTTAGTTTTATTGTATGTTAACATCTAAATGGGTTCAACAAAAAAATGTAAGAAAAAAAAGTTTGAGATATCTCAGTTATGCCTCTTGACTCATGCAGATCCTCATACATACTTCTGGCTATGCCAAGCTGATCTTCTTTTTCTTGATAAGAAATTCAGCAATCATGGCAAGTATATAGCTTTGTATTGATGAGTTTTGAAGAGACCAGAACCAATTAGAGGCAGTATATCACCGGAATCTCTGCTTTTTGCTCAAATGTACCTCCGTTGTTGGAGTATTTGTTGCTTATTCATGCCATGTTTTTATTGTTTGAGTTAGCCTCCCTCTGTCGTATGCTCAAAACACAAGTATGCACAGGACTCAGTACCTTCAAAAAGCTATCAACTTTTATGTCTTTTTTTAGTTAATTAAATTTGTCAGCTGTTAAAATGGGCCCTGATTTTATTATACTACTAATGTATTCAAATGGTATAATCTGATCAGGTGCAGTCTACAAACAGGTTCCTTATCACAGGAAGTGCCTTTTATTTTTCCCTTTTTGATGTGGTGACTCCTTTTCCCTAACTTAGTTGTCTAAACATTCTTTTCTAGCTCTTGATTATTTTCTTCCATAGAATTAGCAAGTTTGAATCCCTAGGCTCACAACAGTAAGTCCTTCCAGTGTGTGGATAGTCATTCAGTGGTCGGCTATATCGCGTACCATCTATGTTCTTTTATTTAGCATTGTGGAGATCTGCTTTGTACAATTACTATCACAAGCATATGGGAACTTTCCACCATTTGTGGTTTCATTGTCCTCTCTTATGGTTCATGTTTGCATACACCTCAAACACTACTAACACAGTTGCCTCTTGTTTTCAGGTATATTCAGTCACATTGCGAAGAAGAGGTGAATAAGAAAGTGATTGTGCACTGAATAGATAGATAAATTGCTTCGAAATACTTCTTTGGTTCTGTTAGTCGTGCAAGAGCAGTTACAAATATGCACATTATGAGAAACTATAATACTGTCAATTAGTGGCTTTACCATATTCACAAGCCATGTGAAAATCTATACTTGAGATTTAAGAGAAACTAAATATTCCAAAATTCTTGACTGCTGAGAATTTGAGCTTGGTGGGGAAAATGGCCAAAGTAGAGTTCCGGTACCACTCTTCTTTTTATTCTGTATGTCTAATAAAATTTACAAATAAATTTTCTTAAACTTTAATCTATTTCATGTAAATTTTTAATGTTGGTGCATCTATTATTGATTCTTCATAACCATTGGATTTGAACAATTGAATTCCATGTTATTACTATTGTCGGCACCGTTGGATTTGAACAATTTGGTTCTTTGTTGTTACTGACTACTACTGGTTTCAGTGCACTATAATTTTTAGTTACAATAAAAAAATTGTATGTGACATCCAATATTTTTTTACGTCTATCTAACATCATGATCTTGTTATCCACTACTAGATTTTGACCCTGTTGCATCGGCCACTTTTTGATGTTATAGGTTTAAAATAGATGCAATAGTCACGTCTCGCATCAATTTCGTGATTGATGCCAGCCAATGCAAGAGGTCCCGATGCAATAGCCTTTTGCATCCGTTTCACATGGGCGATGCGAGAAGTAGGTATTGCATCGACCATCCGTTGTTTGTTGCATCAAAAATTAAGAGATGCAATAGCTTATGGCTTCAAAATCATGTTGATGCAACACATCTATTGCGACGACTATTGTTCGATGCAACAAACTGTATTACATCCATTCTAGGTTTGATGCAATATAATCTATTGCATCACCATTTTGATTCGATGCAATTGGAACTATTACATCGATGTGAGGTTGGATGCAATTACATCTAATGCATCGACGTGAGGTCGGATGCAATACAAACTATCACATCAGCAAGAGCTTAGATGCAATACAAACTATTGCATCGACATGAGTTTAGAAGCAATATAAACTATTGCATCCACATCAAATTCAAAGTACAACCAATAAATGCATTGTATTCATTGCACAAAGTTTCATAAATTTTCATAGATCAATGTCACAGAAAGGCAATGATATTAATAACTTGAGTCATAACCATTCAATAGTTTGTACATCGTAAGGAAGTGAAATGCCTTTCTATCTCCAAATATAGGTAACTGCAAAGTTGAACTGCATTACAATCCACTGACTTATGCTACAAATAGGCAAGCAAAAACAAAAATAATTGTGTCTTTGCACGTATCAACATGAAATCTTTATCCTTGCACAATATTTGATTCATTTTAGCTTCCAAGACTCCCTCAAGGTGGATCTTCATGGAAAAGTCAAAATAACTTGCATTAGTACTATATATAGTTAATCACATAGTTTGAATCAAACATAGAGAGCACATGATAGACACCAATATTTTTGATTTAACAAATAGAATAGATACTGAAGCCGAACTATAAACACATAAGGCATGGACTCCTTATTGCTCGTGTTAACTAAGTGAACAAACATACATGTATAAGTGAACAAGGTTCCTGTTAATAATCTGGATAGCAACTTAAAAGGACACATGACTGCTCATACCTGTCCTCATTTGTTTTTGCATTGTCGCTTTTTATTTGCAGCAGTATTCCTTAGTGTTTGTGATGTAATAAATGTCACTGTCTCGTTACTATCTTTATCATTTGAGAAAAGATTTCTATGGGTGCTGTGAGTGAGGCAACTAGATTGGATACTCTTCTTTGTGCTCAACAGTACACTGTCTGCTTCAGTCTGTACAACCAGAAGATTTGAAGGAGCCATCAGCCTTTAGCAATTCTAGGAATCTGTTTGAGTGCTGGTGATTATTATATATGAAGTATATTATGCACATGTTCTGATCCTTGGGTGAGAGTGGAAACATCAGGTTCATTATTTGTTGGAAGGGAAGATTCTATAGCAGCCTTCATGTAAAAAAAGATGCCACATTATGTCAAATTAAATGAATGCACTGCTTGCTATAGTCTGTAAAAAACAAAAGATCTGAAGGAAAAATCACCACTTAGCAATTCTAAGAACGTGTTCAAGTGCATGGAAGTTAAGCTATCTCTCTCTCAAAGTAAGAAACAATCCATTGATCTTTCACAATTGAAGAAGAGAATGACAGAACATGTATTTTAGTGTACTATCATGTTGAAGTTTGCTTAAGTACAGTTACATAGTAAGGAGCTTACTGTTATGCATACTGTTACCTCTTTCACATGTTTTGATCCATGGATGCGAGTGGGAGCAACCTCAGGTTCATCATGTGTAGGAAGGGAAGATTGTATAGCATCCTTCATTTTAAAAAAAGATTGATACATTATGTCAGTTTGCTATACTATGTAAAAACCAGTAGATCCAAAGAAGCAATCATCACTTAGCAATTTTGATGTAAGCTGGACTTCTCGATGAGGGCCGTCTTCTCGGGGCTACCGTCGACCAGCTATACTTCCTTGTGTTCTTTGGACTTTGAATTCTTCCTTGCAGTCTCCTGCTCGGGTACTCGGAGCTGGTCGGGGTGGATCTGTGCAGCCTGGGCTGCTGTTTCTGCCATGCGGATTGAAAGATCGATTGCTTTGGTGATCTTGAAGCTTTCCTCCTCGCAAGTGTATGCGGTGTAGACATTGCCCCTGACAGTTAGAACTCCCTTCTCTGTGGGCATTTTAAGGACCAAGTATGAGTAATGTGGAACTGCCATGAA